>Ga0209515_10000135_pt1 | contig 135065 bp, 103 predicted proteins | sample Subgroupgradi54m_FD_187454 | JGI IMG/M metagenome (GOLD analysis project Ga0209515, IMG submission 187454) | Subsurface groundwater microbial communities from S. Glens Falls, New York, USA - GMW60B uncontaminated upgradient, 5.4 m (SPAdes)... ... | reverse complement strand
TGCCGAACTCAATTTCTTTTCTCCCGAAGAAGGTCTTAAGCGGCTTGAAGCACTTGTCCCAATCTTTCAACAGATCGCCCAGCATACAGGCACCGCTGCTCCTCATGCTTTTGATGCGATTCGTCGGCTTGCCGATTACGATTTCTTTCCTCCCGAAGAAGGTCTTAAGCGGCTTGACGCCTATCGGGATTTTATTACGTCAAAGGATTTAAATACCGCCCGTTCCTATTTGCTTAAGCTTAAGCCAACTGAGAGCCAGAGTGAGATTCTAACCACAGCTTATGTCTTAATCTCACTCACTCAGTCTTTGCCTGAAGCGCTCTCACCAGGCGCCATGACGCTCTTGGTTTTTGATCTGAGAGACTGGGAGAAGAATCATCCGGGTGAGACCTTTCCGGATTCATCCTTCTTTGATCAAGCCCGGAAGAAAGCCTTGGAGCTCTCAAGAAGGGAAAAGGCTCTCCAAGGAGCGCCTACGCTGGGTGGGAAGATCCATTTCAGACAAGGGGAAATGAATGATAAAAACCTTGAAGGAATTCAGAACTTGCTTAAAGCCTACAACATTTATTCCTCCTACCGATCCCTTCATCTCAACCGAACTTTCCCCATGCCTGAAATCGCCGGATTCATTTATTTACCCGTCACCAAAGATGCCGAGGCCCTTGTGGAACTAGCTGATCGGGTCATGGATCTCCTTGATCACGAAAAGCTTCTTCCGGTCAAAAAGGATCCCTTGACCCGGAACCTTTGGTTTCAGCTCACGATCTCAGGTGAGCTTGAAGCCCCTCTTCTTTATATCACCTTCGCTAATCTTTTAGCCCGCCACTATGCGCTTCCGGAGGAAAGCTGGCCTGTAGAATATCCTTCCTCGATTGAGGCCATTGGTCCTTTGATCAAAGGCGGGGGAGTGCTTGAAGGCGGAAACGGCTCACGTGAGCGTCATGACGACATCAGCCATCTTTATTTTTATGACCGCTCTACTCAAAAAGGCCAGATGCTTCATGATGAGCTTCTTCCTCAAATCCGGTTCTGGCAAGCCGCCGAACTCGCTTATTATGCTTCACAGAAGAAAGGAGAAAAGACTGAATATGAGAAGGGCCTATCTCGGACATGGGATGATTTCCGGAGCAGTTTTCAAGAAATTCTGAATCAATTGCTAAAGAGTGAAGAACCACTGGTCTTTAAACCCGATGACCGGCCGAGCTGGCCTGTCCTGCGGCAGGTTTTAATTCATCTCTCTACTCAATTTGGATTGCAAGACGTCCGGAATCTCCGGGATGATTTCATTAAAAGAGTCGATTACCTTCAGCGTGAATTTAAACCAAGCGCCCGTGCCGAGGTGCGGACGAGATCGCCTCAGGATGCGTCAAAAATCGAACGCCGTTTCGATGAAATTACTGAATTTTTTGAAACTAATCGCAATTTCAAGAGGACGTTTAAGTCTTACCGAGATTCCGTCTTTGAGGAATTCATATCTGCAAAAAAAGATTTTAAAGAACGAAACTTTTTGGAGACGATTCGCAAGATCCAAAATGTAATCGCCGCGCTAGACAAGCCCCTTGCGCCAAAACGGACTAGGGATCTCAAAAGAAAAATAAAAAACCTGGGAAAAGCCGTTGAGTTTTTTTCCATCCCAGAAGATTTAAACAATTGGATGGATCCCGGGGTGTGGATTCCACAAGCGTACTCTCCAGAGCGACAAAGACGATTGGAGGAGATTTTAAGGGGGCATTACCAAACAAATACCGGCACCCTCATTGACCGGCTTGGAAAAGCTTCTGAAGAAGAGTGGCGAAATATTCCCTTTCTTTCCGAAAATCAACTACGTGTCTTTCAATTGGCTCAGAATCAGAGTATTTTAAGCTCCTTTGTTAAAGACGGATTGCGTATCGAAAAACCGCAGAGCAATTCATTGCAGGATTCCGTTGGCACTTTGCGGGTCTTTACAAAAATAACAATAAGATGGGATGCGGTGATTCATCATTTTGGAATGCGTCTCTTACAAGAAAGAGCTGAGACCTCCCGCGCCGAGGTGAGAAACATATCGCGAGAGGCCAGGAAGCTGATAAAGACATTAAGAAATGAGATAAAAAGGAATGTTCAAGAACGCGAAGGCTCTTTTAGACGATTGACTGAAAAAATAAAAAAGGAATTGCCCGAGCCCGTTCAAACCATCCAACATACAGTAATAGCTAGATTGCACGAAAAAAATTTGAAAGATCCCTTTGCAGAGTTCTTATATAGCCTCTCGATTTATATTCTCAACAAGGGGGAAGCGGCCAAACTTTCTGAGTTATCCTTACTTTCGGATTTCGTGGACTTGTACAATGAAAAAATTAGGAACAATCTAATTCAAAAACACTTAGGGCCCCTCTCCGTACCATCCTTGCTGCTGTTTAGTCTCGCCCCTGTTTTCAGCAGGCATGATTCCACAATCGACGAAGCTTATATTCGGTTATCTCACAATCTTTCAAAATTGCCTGGGAAACATAAGATTTTAGCCGTGACGCAGGATTTGTTATTTAGTGGTATCCATCTAGAAGCGAATGTCGATGCGATTGACCTCATCGCAGTTTTGCCCTCTGTAAAATTAGCGTTGGAGATAATCCAAGAAAAGGAAGCTCTGAAAAATGAGTTTGGCTCAGAAAAAGAATTTAATAAAACAATGAAAGAATTAAAATTCGGTCTTGGTAAATTTATCCTTTCAATGCGGTATCTCATCCGTGGGAATGAGAGGTATCGGGGAGATCGGGTAGAAGACCTTGATGGTTACAAGGATGACTGGTGGGAATCCCTGAACGAACTTGTAATTCTTGTCAGAAGAAATAGCAGTCTAGTAGTAAACCTGCTTCAGGACCTACGCAATGACGAATCACGTCATCTTAAAATATCATCGCTGGGGCTTTCTTGGAGTACGGCTCTTGAATTCATGGAATATGCGAAGCAGGTTCCCGTTCCCGCAGATCAGTTTCTTTTTCATACGGATCAGTATGCCGAACTCGCCGAAAAAATCTTCTCACAGATCCACGCCCTTCCAACAGACAAAGCATCAATCGTCCATAAGTGGGAACGAATCGTGCCACAATTGGATCTTACGATTTCTATACTCCGGGAAATAGAAGAATCCCGGGCCGAGGTGCGAGTGGGTTTTGTGAGAAAGGCCCGGGAGAAGTTTGTCATTGGTATTGGAGACAAAGCGCAGCAGATTATTGTAACGGTGGTGGAAGTTGGCGAAGATTATGTGCGGATTGGAATCCGGGCAGACAAACAGATCCCTATCTTTCGAGAGGAATTGGGCAATCGCCCCAGGCCGGTGGACCTTGCCCGCATGCCCGTCCAACCTCTTCAGGGCGGTGCGGGTTTGGTACTCAAACGGTATCTCGGAGAGAAAGTCTTCATCAATGGAAATATTCGGATGATGCCCGTAAAAATTAGGGGGAAAAAGGTACGGTTCCAGATCATCGCGCCCGGTGACGTTCGAATCCTTCGTTCTGAACTTCTCGGGTCCCGCGCCGAGGTGCGGATGAAAAAGCCGTTATCCGAGAAAAGCCGAAAAGTGATTGAATGGGGAATTACATCGCCGGATTCGCCTCTAAATTCTCGAGAGAAACTCGTGCTGAGTTTTTCCTACGGCATTCAAGTGCCCGGAGGCGGCTTGATCACCCATGGCCCTATGAGTTTTGATCAAGTGGGAGAAGCGTTGAGATTCAGCAGAGAATGGGTCCGTCGAATTCATAATAAAGCATTCAACAAAGCCACCCAGGCTTACAAAAATAGAGAGATCAATGCACCCAGCGCCGAGGTGCGGGGAAGTAAGGAAAATCAAACAAGGAAAGAGGTCTGGAATCTAGGTTGGCAGCGCACCGACCAAGAGAATCAAGGATCTTTTGGGAAAAAATATCCGGAGATCGCACATTACTTTGTGCTGCAGATCCTTCAAAAGTTTGAAGGGAAAGGCAAAATCCGGTTGGCCGATATCGGATCGAGCCCCAATCTTTTTCTTTCAAGATCCGCGCAAGCCCTCTTGCCTCAGGCCCGAATCGATGCCGTAGATCTGGCCTCCCGGGATTTGGTCAAGCTTGGGCCACGAGAGCGAATCACATATCACGAGGCAAGGAATGAAAAAACAGGCCTGGCCCGCCAAGCCTATGATGTTGTTATTTCAACTTTCTCTCAGGAATATCAAAATATGGAATTGAGTGCGCGGGAATTACGCCGGCTCCTTAAAAAAGAGGGAGTCGCCCTTCTTCTGATTCATCATCCCCAATCGGAATTCATTGAGCAAATCGCAATCTATCAATTCAGACGGCGAAGGGATGAAATATATTATGTCCAGATAAAGGAATTTCTTGAAAAAAACCAGGTTAAACGCATTGAGGAAGTTTTGAAGATGAAGAAGGAAGAGAGTAATTGGACAGAGGGTTCAGTCCGGCCTGATCCCCTTTTTGATAGTTTGGAAAAGATGATTTCTGAAATAACGCCACGCCGGAAAAATCAAACTCGTGCCGTCGCTTTGAAATTGGTTAGGGGAAGATTGAACGCGATCCAAAGAAGAATTTTAGTGGATAAGCGGCTTCTGGAAAATGTGGGTGAATTTTCTGAATCCCGAAAGGTCAAGGAATTTTTTGAACAACACGGCTTTGAAGCCCAAGTGGTCGAGATCTTTCATGAGGGAGGGACCATTGCGCTAGGTTTGGAAGGGCCTCAGGTATGGCCCGTGGCCTATGGAGTGGTCCTCACTAAGAAAGGCGCGCAGATTGAGATCAATGCGGATAAAGAATTGGAATTGGCTGAAATTCACACGGCGGAAAAATTGTTACGCCGGGGGGATTTCAACGAAGCTCAAAAGGCGGCCGCTATCATCAGGCAGCGAAATAATGCCAAGGCTTGGATGATTTATAACAACCGGAATTATGGTGGAGAGCCGGGATATCTAGAGGAAGGGAAATTGACTTCTGGGAGGGGAGAACTTTTATTCGAAAGAATTGTCCAAGATACATTTTCATTAGTAAAGAAAGGGGGGTTTCGTCTTGCCAAAGCCGAAAAAGAGGAACTTAAAAAAGAAATTTTCGAGCTTATGAAAGGAATCTGGGATAAGGGTCGGTCAATCGAGGGGATTCTTGTAGCTCGCGTGAGCCCTGAATTGAATGGGCTTCAGCTCATTTCTTTTAACACGGCAGAACAACGCTCCGGTCGTCCCAGGAATCCTGTTGAAAAAAGGATTTCCCTCCCTTCCCGCGCCGAGGTGCGCTTGGCAGGACAGGGGAAGGCGCTTAGCTTAAATTCGACGTTGGATCAGAAGAAATATTTCACCGACGGACCGGGAAAAGAAAAAATGAGCCCATGGAAATCCATCATTGAAGAACTTGGACCGATGGTGGAAAAAAGATTGGGATTCATCCCGCGTCTCAACTGGTCCCGATTGGGAATTCCGGCGGCGGAGGCGGCTACGGTGGAGGCGGTGGAGGCCGGGATTGTGCTCAACTCGCCGTATTCTGTCCCAACCGGAAAGAACATCGTTTCCCTCATTCACTCGCGGCTCGGATTGCCCTCCGCTCAGACAAACGAAAAGGTAGCCTTCATTTATCTAAAAGGCGCAGTGGACATGGGATTTTTGGCGGCGGCGCCGGTGATGCTGGATTCTTACAAAGAAGCCTCAGCGGGTACCGTGGTTCCAAAAGCCTATGACTCTGCGGTCGCCATCGTGAGAGATAAACTCAAACCCGGTCAATTGGTACAAGGGGAGAAGCTTGACGACGTCCTCCACGAAATCGCTTCACGAAAGCCGGGCCGGGTTTTTCTTTTCGTGGCGAAATCAGATGAATTGCTTCCGGCCTCGCTCATCCGCAAACTGGAAGAGCGTCACGGCGTGAAGCTGGATCTTCGCCGGGTCAATCCGCTGGATCTGGAAAGATTCATGTCAGCCGATCCAAAACTGGGTGAGCAAATCGAAGCTTTGGTGCGCGCGGTTGCCGCAATCCGCGTCGCGGCGTGAAGTTGACATAATGATGCCATTATGCTAAATTTCCTCGAGGAGGGGGGAAATCCCATGACGAGAACCATGGTGTATCTGCCGGACGAACTTCACCGGGGCCTGAAACACCTCGCGGTGGAACGGCACACTTCTCTGGCCCGACTGGTCCAGGAAGCCGTCGAAGTCCTGTATCAAGAAGATCTTGAAGATCTCCGAATCGGTCGAGAGCGTCTTCACGATTACCTCAAAAGCCCCGAACGCACTTCCCCCTACTCGGCCTACCGCAGCAAACGACTCAGGCGCTAGGCGCTGTGACTTACGAAGTTGTTCTCCACCCCCGAGCTCAAAAAGAGTTGGACAAAATTCCCCGCGACATTTTCACGAGAATCGACTCTACCCTTTGGAGGTTGCGGGAAAACCCAAGACCCGTCGGAGTAAAAAAACTTGAGGGGGACCTCCATCGGGTCCGGATCGGGAATTGGCGGATCATTTACGCCATTTTCGATCCCGAGCATCGTGTGGTCATTCTCCGAGTGGTTCGTCGTACAGAACAGACCTACAAAGGTCTTCATTAAAGGCCGTGCGATTGACCCAAATCAATCTTCTAAAAAAGCATGGCATTGCAATCCGCGGACTTTCAGGCCAGCATTTTCTCATCGATCCGAATATTCAACGAAAAATCGTGGAGTTGCTTGCTCCAAAGAAAAATGAGTGGATCCTCGAAATTGGGCCGGGGCTTGGGGCGCTCACGGCCCAGATTCTCGCGGCCCGTTCGCGAGTGGTCGCCATCGAGAAAGACAAGCGGTTCTGTGAGATTTTGGAAGAGGAGTTGGGGGAGGAATATAAAGGAAAGCTTCGGATTGAGAACGCGGATGTTCTGAAGACGGATTTGAAAAAGTGGTTTAAAAAAAAGAGTGTGAAGGTCGTCTCCAACCTTCCTTATTACATCACCTCACCCATCCTTTTTTGGTTGATTGAAAACCGCTCCTTTATTGATCGTGCAGTTCTCATGATGCAACGCGAAGTGGCGGACCGGCTCCTCGCCCAGCCGGGGGAGAAGGACTACAGCCGGCTCACGCTCGGCGTGGGTTACTACGCCTTGGTCCAGCGCGCCTTCCACGTTTCAAGGAATTGCTTCACGCCGAAACCGGAAGTGGATTCAACCGTCCTCACTTTGGATTTTTATCCTTCTTCCAAACTTCCTAAAGGAATCGACGAGGAATTTCTTTTCCGCGTGATTCAAATCGCTTTCGGCGCACGTCGGAAAACTCTCTTGAGCCGTCTCGCACACGATCCCCAAATCAAGCGTTCCCGCACCGAACTCTTGGACCTTCTGAACCGTCTTGGAATTTCTAAGACCGCCCGCGCGGAGGACCTTCTCCTCAAAGATTTTCTCGCCCTCGCCGCATCCCTTGCCCCGCGTTGACAGCCGGAAAGTAGGCGTGTTACGATCCTTCCATGTCATTTGAAATCGAGCAAATCGCGGAGCTCGCAAGGCTCAGTCTGAAGCCCGAAGAGAAGGCCAAACTCAAGAAAGATCTTGAGTCCATCTTGGCTTACGTGGAGCAATTGAAATTGGTCCCGACGGACTCGGTCGAACCCACGAGCCACGTCCTCAATCTGGAAAATGTTTTTCGAGAAGACCGTGTGCATCCTGCGGAAGTTCGCGACGAGGTTTTGAAACACGCCCCCCAGCGCGAAGGGAATTTTTTCAAGGTCCCCAAGGTCATCGATCAGGACTAGATGCCCGACGTTTCCCGCCTGACCTTAAAGGAAGCCGTCTCCCTCGCACGGGAAGAGGGTCCCGAGAAAATCATTGAGTCCCTCGCGCAGAGGGTCCTCCAAGTCGGGAGCAAGACAAACGCCTACCTCCACTTTGATCCCGACCGGATTGAGCGCGCACACAAGGCGGGCGCGCTCCATGGCGTTCCGATTTCCATCAAAGACAACATCTCGACGCGCGGCTGGGAAACAACCTGCGCCTCGAAGATTCTGGTCGGATACATTCCACCTTACGATGCGACAGTGATTGAGAAACTCCGCGAGGGTGGCGCCACGCTTTTTGGAAAGTGCAACATGGATGAGTTTGCTTTTGGAAGTTCCTCTGAAACATCTGCCTTCGGGCCGGTCCGGAATCCTTGGGATCTCGAACGCGTTCCCGGTGGATCGAGTGGAGGATCCGCCGCAGCGGTGGCGAGTGGCGAAGCGATTGCAGCGCTCGGGACCGATACGGGCGGATCGATCCGGCTTCCGGCCGCATTTTGCGGCGTGGTCGGGCTCAAGCCGACTTACGGCCGCGTCTCGCGTTACGGTCTGATCGCGTTTGGTTCGAGCTTTGACCAAATCGGCCCTCTCACACAAACGGTCGAGGACGCGGCCATTCTGATGAATGTCATTGCGGGCCACGACGAGCGCGATTCCACTTCGGCCAATCTCGCGGTTCCGGATTACACGCAAAGTCTCCATCGGCCGGTGAAGGGACTCAAGATTGGTCTTCCGAAAGAATATTTCGTCAAAGGAATGGATCCGGAAATCGAAGCCTCCGTCCGCGAGGCGGCGAAGGTTTACAAAACGCTCGGCGCCGAAATCAAAGAAGTAAGCCTTCCACACACGCACCACAGCGTGGCCGTTTACTACATTGTGGCCGTGGCCGAGGCGAGCTCCAATCTGGGCCGTTTTGACGGCGTCGAATACGGCTTCCGCGCCACGAATTCAACCCTCCGCGATCTGTACTTCGAGACGCGCGATTTGGGATTCGGCGAGGAGGCCAAGCGAAGGATCCTCCTTGGGACGTTTGTGCTCTCGGCAGGCTATTACGAAGCCTATTATAGGAAGGGCCAAAAGGTGCGGACACTCATCCGCCAGGATTTCGAGAAGGCGTTCAAAGAAGTCGACCTTCTCTTGACACCGGTTTCACCGACGCCGCCTTTCAAATTGGGGGAGAAGATGACGGACCCGCTTACGATGTATCTTTCCGATATTTTTACGATCTCTGTCAATCTGGCGGGCGTCCCGGCGATGTCTCTCCCATGCGGTTTTACAAAAACCAATCTTCCGATTGGAATGCAACTCATTGCCCAACCCTTCGCCGAGGAGACGATTTTTCAAGCGGCCCACGCCTACGAGCAGGAAACGCAATGGTTCAAACGCAAACCGAAGCTTTAGGTACCATTTCCAAAAGTGCCAGGTTCGAGGGAGATTGAGATGAACCCGGCACTTTTGGAAATGGTACCTGTGATTGGTCTGGAGGTGCACGTCCAACTCAAGACCCGCTCCAAGCTTTTCTGCTCCTCGGCGAATGAATTCGGCGCGGAGCCGAACAAGAACACGTGTCCTGTTTGTCTCGGCCTTCCCGGCTCACTTCCGGTTTTGAATCGCGAAGCCCTTCGGCTCGCCGTCAAAGTGGGTCTTGCGCTCAATTGCCAAATCTCAGGTCGGATCAAATTTGACCGGAAGAATTATTTTTACCCGGATCTTCCGAAGGCCTACCAAATCTCTCAGTACGACATGCCGGTGAACGGAAGGGGTTTTCTTGAAATTGAAACGCGCGAAGGAATCAGAAAGGTGGGCATCACACGCGCCCATCTCGAGGAGGACGCCGGAAAATTGCTTCACGAAGGGATCAAAGACGGAAGTTTGGTGGATTACAACCGGGCCGGCGTGCCGCTCCTTGAAATCGTCTCCGAACCCGAAATCCGTTCTCCGGAAGAGGCTCATGAATACCTCACGGCCTTGAAGGCTATTCTTCAATACCTTGATGTGAGCGATTGCGACATGGAAAAAGGAAGCCTTCGCTGCGACGCCAATGTTTCCGTCAGGCCGAAGGGGGAAACGAAACTCGGGACGAAGGTGGAAATCAAGAACATGAATTCATTCAAGGCCGTGCAAAAAGCGCTCGAGTACGAAATCAAGCGACAGAGCAACGCTGTCGAAAACGGAGAGAAGCTGGTTCAGGAGACGCGTCTTTGGAATGAATCCAAGGGCCAGACCTTTTCAATGCGCTCCAAGGAATTCGCCCACGATTACCGCTACTTCCCCGAGCCGGATCTCGTTCCATTCACATTCTCACGCGCGGAAGCGGAGGAGATTAGAAAAACTTTGCCGGAACTTCCCGCCGCCCGCGCCAAGCGGTTGATGAAGCAATACGGAATTCCCGAGAAGGACGCGTTTCGCTTGGTTCAAGATAAAAAACTCGTGGAATATTATGAAGCTTGCATCGCTCAAAAAGTGAATCCTAAGATGACGAGCAACTGGATATTGAGCGAACTTCTTGGGAATTTGAACGAAAAGGGGTTATCTATTGCACAATCGCCTATTGCAGCAGTCGATTCAGCGGGACTCATCCGCTTGATTGAAAATAACACCATTAGCGGAAAGATGGCCAAAGACGTCCTTCCGGAAATGATTGAAACGGGAAAATCCGCCGAAGCGATTGTAAAAGAAAAGGGGCTCGTGCAGGTGACGGATACGAAAGCCATTGAACAAGCGGTGGAGAAGGCCCTCCAAGCGAATCCCAAGTCGCTTGAGGATTTCAAGGCGGGAAAAAGACAGGCGCTTGGATTCTTGGTCGGTCAGGTGATGAAGGAAACCCAAGGAAAAGCCAATCCTAAATTGGTGAATGAAATTCTGGAGAAAAAATTAAAAGCATGTTAACGCTCGGGATTGAAACCTCCTGTGACGAAACTTCGTGCGCGGTCCTAAAAGGCGGGGACCGAATTCTTTCCAACATTGTCTCTTCCAGTATTGCGAAGCACCGCCTGTTCGGTGGCGTGGTGCCGGAGATTGCCTCCCGGCATTGCCTTGAGCAAATCGACACCGTTTTTAAACTGGCCCTTCAAAAGGCGAAGGTTTCAAAATCGGATTTGGACCTCATCGCCGTCACTCGGGGACCGGGGCTCGTGGGGTCACTCCTCGTCGGGCTTTCTTTTGCCAAGGCCCTCGCTTACCAATTGAAGATCCCTTTCATCGGAGTAAATCATCTGGAAGGTCACCTTGCTGCTAATTTCATTGGAATTGGCCCACCGGCGGGCCAATTTGTCGGACTTGTGGTTTCGGGCGGACACACCGAGCTCACTTACCATCGGGATGGCTCTGTGAAAATTCTAGGTTCCACCGTGGACGACGCGGTAGGGGAGGCGTACGATAAGACCGCCAAACTCTTGGGGCTGGGTTATCCAGGCGGACCGGTCATTGATCGGCTGGCGCAAAAAGGAAATCCAAAAGCATTTCGATTCACTCGCCCGAAGCAGGATGGCCGGTTCGATTTCAGTTTCAGCGGGATCAAGACCGCGGTGCGGGCCTTAACGGGAGGCGTTACTGGCACTGCCAGTAACGCCTCCTTGCAAGATCTCTGCGCTTCGTTTCAAGAAGCCGTGGTTTCGTGGCTCGTCGAAAAAACAATCGATGCCTGCCGTTTCAAGAAAGTGAAAGATATCGTCGTAGGCGGAGGAGTGAGCGCCAATTCAAGGCTCCGGAGTCATCTCAGCGAAGAGGCGCAACCTTACGGGATCCGCGTTTGGTTTCCTCCGCTCTTCCTCACGGTGGACAACGCGGCGATGATTGCCCGCCGAGGCTTTGAGCTTTACCGGCGAGGCAAGCGTTCCGACTGGAAAATTTCAGCCCATCCCAATTTGAAAATCGGAGGACCCTCATGTTAAGTCTTTCTCCCCAGGATCAACATATGATCGCGCGGCTTGTCTTGGCGACATTTTTAGGCGGACTCATCGGGTTGGAGCGCGAAATCCACGGCAAGGTGGCGGGCTTGAGGACGCACGCGCTCGTGTCGATTGGCGCCGCTTTGATCATGCTCGTCTCGATTGACATCTACGAAGCCTACCGCGGCGTGGTCTCCGTGGATCCTTCGCGAATTGCGGCGCAGGTGGTGAGCGGAATCGGATTCCTCGGGGCAGGTGCGATCATCCGTTTCCCGAGCGGGATCACGGGATTGACGACGGCTGCAAGCCTTTGGGTCGTTGCCGCCATCGGTCTCGCTTGCGGAGCCGGATTCATCAAACCAGCCCTCACCACGACCGCTCTTGTTTTGATGGTCCTCGTGGTCTTTGCCCGAATCGGGCGTTTCTTTCATTGGAAAGATATTTGAGCCGAATGACCTTCACGCAGAAATCGATCGAAAAAATTTTGAAACAGGTGGAAGGGCGAAGGCTTTCAAGCCGCCGCGCCTTTGAAAAGCTGAAACACCTTCCCTACGAAACCCTTTCTTTCGCCCGGATCGACCACCACCGGAGTTTCCGCAAGGGTTTTCCGGAGGCGGTCTACGCGCCGGGGAAGACCGCGAAGCAGCTTGAGAAAATCATCGCCTCGATCCAAAGGGCCGGCCACAACCTCATCGTGACACGACTCGAGAAAAAAGTTTACAGGGCGCTCCGGAGAAAATTCCCTTCGCTCCGCTACTCGGAAGACGGGCGGATTGCCTACTTCAAACCGAGTTCCCGGATTCACACGAATGGGAAAATTTCTTCGGTCGTCGTGTTGACGGCCGGGACGAGCGACCTCCCGGTGGCGGAGGAGGCCGCGTTCACACTCGAGCTGATCGGCCGGCGCGTGGTGCGGATTTACGATTGCGGGGTTGCGGGGCTTCACCGGCTCTTGGATCAATTGCCCCGATTAAAGGAAGCCAAAGCCATCATCTGCGTGGCGGGGATGGAAGGGGCCTTGGCGAGCGTGGTCGCCGGCCTTGTCGACAAGCCCGTGATTGCGGTTCCCACGAGCGTCGGTTACGGGGCAAGTTTCAAGGGTCTCGCTCCGCTTCTGACCATGCTCAATTCCTGTGCGCAGGGTGTCGCCGTTGTCAACATTGACAACGGTTTCGGCGCCGCCTGCTTTGCGGCTTCCGTCGTCTCCTGATGCAAATCGCGGTCTTCAATTGTCCCCGTGGAGTTTCCGCCGAAGGAATTGTCCGGACGTTTCTTGACGCGGGGCTTTCGCGTTCCCTCCTCCAAAGGGAAATCAAGAGACGTTCCGCGGACCCCGGGACAAAAAGGCTCACGATTCAAATCTTCTCCGTCCTTGAGCGGGCCGGCATTTTCATCACGGACCCAAAAATCCTGAGCCGGATCGCCGAGGCAGCCGTTGCTTTCTCACAATTCAAAATTCAAAAAGCCTTCCTTCGGAATCTGGCCATCGGAAAAAAAGGAAACGCAAGGACCTTGAAACTCTTGAAAGGATTCGTCCTGAACCGGCTGCCGGTGGACCGCGAAATCGTGACGCCCGCCGGCGCGGCAATTCTTTCAGTCGTTTGCGAGCGGGAAAGGTCGATTCCTGCCATGCAGCTCGAAGCCGTGGGATTTGGACCGGAAGGCCTTCAGGTCAGCATCGGAAGGACCGTGGCCCCGTACCGGCGCGAGCGGATCCTCCTTCTTGAGACCAATATCGATGACATGAACCCGCAAGGCTTCGAGCTTCTTTATGAACGTCTCTTCAAGGCGGAGGCGCTCGACGTGTGGGTGGAACCGATCCTGATGAAAAAAATGCGGCCGGCCTTCAAACTTTCGGTTCTCTTGAATCACATCGATCAGGAAAAAATTTCAGGAGAGATTTTCAAAGAAACACCCACCTTAGGCGTTCGCTTTTTAGAAATGGACCGCCTTTCCCTCCCGCGCCAAGTGAAACGGATCCGCACGCGTTTCGGCAAGGTGCGAATGAAATTCGGTTTCCGGGATTCAAAACGCTCGGTGGGACGGCCGGAATACGAGGATCTCAAGCGGATCGCCCGCAGAAAAAATCTTTCCTTTCGTGAAGTGCTCAAAGCCACTCAGACGGGCCGGCAATGAATCCTACTTTCCTTCAAAATCTTATTTCATTCGGCAGTGCCGTGGCCGGAGGGCTCGTGGCCGTTTCGGTGGGGGTTTCGCACCGACGGCTTTGTGCGCTCATCAGCTTCGCGGCCGGGGCGCTCCTGGCGACGAGTTTGTTTGACATTGTTCCGGAGGCGCTGTCCTTTCTCGCCTGGCCGCTGGTCTTGGTCGCGCTCGCTTCGGGATACCTTCTTTTCTTTTTCGTCAGCCGGTGGGTCTTCCATGTTTGTCCGGCCTGTGCGGCGTCTCACTTTGATGAGCAAACCGCTTCGAAGCTCGGCCGGATCGCTTTCCTTCTCGTTGTCGCGTTTGGCGTCCACTGCACGATGGATGGACTGGCGATTGCCCTGGGGGGGGAGCTGGCCCCACGGATCGATCGGTCGATCTTTCTGGCCCTCACCATCCACAAGTTTCCGGAGGGGCTCGCGCTGGCGGCCCTCTTGATGAGATCGGGATTCAAACGGTTTCGATCTTTCTTTCTGACGGGCGCGCTTGAAGCGCTGACGGTTTTTGGCTGGTTCGCCGGGCTTTTTCTTCTTCAGGGGTATGCCATCGGCGCCTGGTTTTATTTTCTCCTGGTCCACGTGGGAGGCAGCTTCATCTATCTGGCCCTTCACGCGGTGTTGGGCGAAAGCCGGGAACATGAGTGGAGATACGTCCTCTCCTTTTTTCTGGCCGGCATCGCGACCGTGGGTTGGTTGACACGGTTCTAGGCACCCATTACAATCACTCACCTTATGACTCAAAAGCTGAAACTGGCCCTTCCCAAAGGAAGCCTTGAAGAGGCAACGTACAACCTGATGCGCAAAGCGGGCTTCAATACGAGCGTCTCGAGTCGTTCCTACTTTCCGTCCGTGGACGATCCAGAAATGGAAGTCGTCCTCTACCGCCCGCAGGAGATGCCCCGCTACGTGGAAGACGGCGTGGTGGACGCCGGGCTCACGGGACACGATTGGGTGGTGGAAAACGGATCGGAAGTGCTCGAGCTTTGCGAGCTGGCTTATTCCAAGCGGACGAAGAATCCGGTCCGCTGGGTCCTGGCGGTCCACGAGGATTCTTCCTTCAAAAGCGTGAAAGACCTTGCCGGAAAAAAAATCGCGACTGAGCTCGTGAACGTCACGAAAAATTACCTCAAGAACCACGAGGTAAAAGCAGAAGTGGAATTTTCTTGGGGTGCCACCGAGGTGAAACCCCCGAAGCTTGCGGACGCCATTGTCGAGGCCACGGAAACCGGTTCAAGCCTCCGGGCCAATCACTTGAAAATCATCGACACGGTTCTGATTTCGACGACCCGGCTCATCGCGAATAAAAAAAGTTACGCGGATGCTTGGAAGCGTCACAAGCTCGACAATCTCGTGATGCTTCTTCAGGGCGCGATCTTGGCCGCGGAAAAGGTGGGCCTCAAGATGAACGTGGCCAAGAAAGACCTCGAGAAAATCTTGAAAATCCTTCCCGCGATGAAGAAACCCACCATCTCCAATCTTTCAGATGAAAATTGGTATGACGTCGAGACCATCATCGACGAAGCAGTTGTGAGGGAACTCATCCCGGCGCTCAAGAAGGCCGGCGCGACTGGAATCATTGAGTATCCTTTGAATAAAGTCATCCCGTAACCTGACAGGAGGAATTTCGTGCCTTGGCCAAAGAAGCAGCGCAAGCGTAAGATGAACAAGCATAAGCGGAAAAAAAAGCTCCGCAAGCACCGGCACAAGAAGAAATCTTGGTCCTGAGGTCGCGAGCCAAGCTGAACCTTGCGCTTCGCGTGGGGGCGAAGCGCAAGGACGGCTACCACGAGCTGGTCACGCTTTTTCACCGGATTTCCTTGCAAGATACCGTTACCCTTCGAAAGCGAAGCGAAGGGATCCGCCTCATTTGTTCCCACCCGCGCGTTCCCCAGAAGAACAACCTCATCGTCCGCGCCTTTCATCTTCTCAAGGCAACGCATCCTTTCAAAGGCGGTGTCACGGTCCGGCTCACGAAACGCATTCCCGTGGGCGGCGGACTCGGCGGAGGTTCGAGCAACGCCGCGACCTTTCTCATCGGAATGAATCGCTTGTATCGATTGGGGCTTCGTCGAAGCGAATTGATGAAATTGGGCGGGAAGCTGGGTGCCGACATTCCTTTTTTCATTTCGGGAGAACGGCATGCACTGGGCCTTGGAAGAGGCGACCAAATCCGTCCACTTCCTTTTAAATCACGCCTCGGGTTTCTTTTGTTTCCGTCGGATCGCGGTCTTTCCACACGGGAGGTTTACTCCCGTTTTCGTCCCGAGAGGCCGTGGGCGTTGACACGAGTAAAACTCGGGTGTAAAATCGCATCAGCTTTTCTGGAAAAGGGAAAGCCGGAAACCGCGCTTGAATTTTTACAAAACGACCTGGCCCCAAGCGCCCAGAAAATCCGGCCTTCCCTGAAAAAGACGAGAGAGAGCCTGAGTGGTTTACAACTGGGAACTTGTCAGGTGTCCGGAAGCGGTCCTACCTTATTCATTGTATTCCCTGCCCATCGTGAAGCCCAGAAAGCCCTTCTTCGGTTTCGGCGTCACCCATTGTTTCGAAACACCCTTCTCTGTCATTCGGAGTGAACCATGAAAGTTACCGAGGTCCGGATTTTTCCGAAGGAGGGGACGGACAAAAAGCTTCGGGCCTTTGCCACCGTCACCTTCGATGACTGCTTTGTGGTCCGGGACATCAAAATCATCGAGGGAAACAAGGGTTACTTCGTGGCGATGCCCTCCCGGCGCGTCAAGGAGCCTTGTTCCAAGTGCGGCCATCGCAACGTCGTTCGTTCCCGATTTTGCAATCAATGCGGGGGAAAACTTCCGGAGCTGCACGCCTCATCCGATCCGGTCTCGGATCCCCACCTTCTCCAGGCCGAACACAAGGATGTCGCACACCCCATCACTGTCGAATTCCGGGAGTATGTGCAGCGCATCATCCTCGAGGCCTATCAAAAGGAGAAGGGGAAGTTTCAAACACTTCAGGCTCAAGGCCAACAACAATAAAGTACGCGTTGACGGCGTTCAACGCGCAAGGAGCGGGTGAAAAACCCGCTTTTTTATTGCCTCATTGCCCGATGGTGAAATGGTATCACACCGCCCTTTGGAGGCGAGGTTCCTGGTTCGAATCCAGGTCGGGCAGCTGGTCTTAATGAAAAAATGAAAATTCCTCTCGTTGACCTGAAGGCTCAATACGAATCCATCAAAGACGAGATTCAATCGGCGATCGCCCGAGTTCTCGACACGAGTCAATTCATCCTCGGGAAAGAAGTCGAGGCCTTCGAGGAAGAATTCGCCCGTTACCTGGGAGTTCGCCACGCGGTTGGAGTCAATTCAGGAACGTCTGCTCTCCAACTGACTCTCCTTGCATTAGGAATTGGCCCGGGCGACGAAGTCATCACCGTGTCCCAGACTTTCGTTGCCACGATAGAGGCGATTTGTTGGACGGGCGCGCGGCCCGTTCTCGTTGATATTGAAGAAGCCACCTACAATATCGATCCGGCACAGGTTGAAGCGGCCATTACCCAGAAAACCAAAGCCATTATTCCGGTGCACCTTTACGGCCATCCGGCGAATCTGGACCCCCTCCTTGAAATGGCCCGAAAACACAAGCTTTGGCTGATCGAGGATGCCTGCCAGGCACATGGGGCTCTCTATAAAGGAAAGAAAGTGGGAGGCTTTGGCCGGGCTGCCTGTTTCAGCTTTTACCCCGGAAAAAATCTTGGCGCGTATGGAGAAGGCGGAGCGGTGGTGACGAACGATTCAGATCTGGCCGTCCATATCCAAAAACTTAGGAATCACGGCGGACTTCGGAAATACTCCCACGAATTACTGGGGATGAACGCGCGGCTTGAGGGGATTCAAGGAGCCATCCTTCGAGTCAAACTACCTCACTTGGATCGCTGGAACGAACTTCGACGCAAACACGCCGAGGAGTATTCTTCCCTTTTAAAAGGACCCCGTTTCATTCTTCCCCGAGAAGCCTCCTACGCGCGGAGCGTCTATCATCTCTACGTTCTCCGCACGCCGGACCGCGACCGGTTGAACGATTATCTGAACCAGCAGGGAATTGGAAGTTTGATTCATTACCCTGTCCCCAATCATTTCCTGCCCTGCTTTTCCGGGTTGGGATACCGGAAAGGGAGCCTGCCGGTCACGGAAAAAATCTCCAAGGAAGTCTTGTCGTTGCCGCTTTATCCTGAGATGAGTTCGAAACAAATCCGGGAAGTTACGGCCGCGATTCAAACTTTCTTCCGACAGTGAAAGACGCCCTCCCTTCTCTTTCCACGTTTGGCATCGGCAGCGTGCCTTACGTGAAAGGAGAAAAGGCGTGCGAAAAAATTTTCCAGCGCTTCGACATTCCCTTTTGGCCGCAGTACCCTGCTCGTTCCCCACGAGAGAATTTCGTTTTCCAGTTCCTTTCCTCCTTTCCGGGTCTTGAGGTTTCAGGCCAGAGCGTCTCCTTCAACGAAAAGGTTTATGAAAGCCAGGCAGGGAATCATCGAGAACGATTAGCGGAGGCATTTTTAAAGAAGTCCTTTCTCGATTTCGAGCCGCCGGTCGATTGGGCCGTGGGGTATTCTCAGTTCAAGGCCTCATTGGAAGAGAAACGCGGTCTGGAGAGGAAAACAGTCAAGCTTCAGGTGACGGGACTCGGCACGGTCTGGCGGTCTTTTTTTTCGGAATGGGTTTCGTCCGGAAAGAGGGGGCAAGTACTTCTCGATTTATGCGACACGCTCGTCACCTCGGGTCTTGCACAGATTCAAATGATTCAATCTTATGGCCGCATCCCTTTTATGATGATTGATGAACCCTTGCTGGGAGAGCAAACGCGGTTCGGATTGGAAAGGATGATTCGTTTCTTCAAGGAAGCGGGGGCTTTGGTTGGTCTCCACGTCTGCTCAGACGTTCAATGGGGGTCGCTTGAAGGCTTGAAGCTCGATGTTTTCCATTTCGATCTCTCCAGATTGCACACGTTCCCCACAGAACGGGCCGATGTCCTAAAAACTGTTCTCCGCAGAGGCGGTCGGATTGCGTGGGGAGTCATTCCGACCGGTTTAAAATTAGATCTAAAGGTCCAGGATTTTTCGTCGATACTCTTGAATTGGTGGGAGGAAATTTTTCGAGAAAACACCTCTTTTAAGGAAATAAAAGAGCGTTCTTTACTCGCCCCAGCCTGCGGGACAGGGACGCTGGACCCCTTGGAGGACGAGGTTGTTTGGCGAAGTTTGAAATTGACTAAAAAATCCCTTGACAGTAAGAAGTGGGAAGGTATACTCCACGATTGATAGTAGCAGTCATTAAAGTTTGAAGTTTTTGCAGCCGAAAAAGTAACACGCCAACGAATTAGTGAGTTCCGACCAGCTAAGAAGGAGGAAGAGAGGATGACACGGAAAACAGTCGCGTTTGGGATCTTGTTCGCTTTTGCTCTCCTATTAACTCTCCCGGGATCATCTCAAGCAGCAGATCTAAAGCAGGGAATGACCCAAGGAGATTTTGCGGCGTGGCTCATCAAGGCCATCGGCGCCGAAAGCAAGCTTCCTCCTGCGTTCGGACCTGAAGACGCCATCACTTTCCTCACTCAACTCGGCAGCATCCCCGAAGGAGGATGGAAGAAAAATGAGGAAATGACGACCCAGGGATTGACTAGCCTGCTTGAAAAACCCGAAGAGGGGGCCAATCTCAGCTGGGACGACCTCGTCCAAAAGGTATACAATCATATCCAAAAGATCTTTGATAACAGGAAACTTGGGACCCTTCGTATTCACTCAGCTACGCCAGCAGATCCCGAGATTGCCTAATAAACCTAATCAAGAACAAATTAACCCTAACCCAATTATCCGAGGTGAGGAGATGAAAAAAATGCAAAAACGGGGAGAGAAGTGGATTGGTGGTTTGGCGGTCTTATTTGTTGCATTCGTGACGCTTGCTCCTGCTGCTACAGCAGATCAAGGAGCTCCAGGAGCTGGAGGAGGGGGGGAAGGAAAGCTCACGAGGGCGATAAATAAAATTAAGAACCCCTTTAGTGGTTCCGGCTTAGGGGATCTCTTCGGTGACCAATCAGCAGCTGACGTGGGCCACAAACCTCGGATTCGTCCCCATTTCGCCTTCGTCCAAGGTTTCAACTCCAATGCGAGACTGGGCAATAGACAAGTAGACGAGGCGTGGCAGGCCCGAATGGCGCCCGGCATCACATTGAGCATTCCCTCCGGCAAACTCTATACGGAAGTCGACTACACGTACGCATTCACCACCACCCAGGGTCGGAGAACCCACGACAATACCAATACCCATAACTTGAATGCAATTGCGCGATACGATCTGTCGGCCGATACGACCGTGGGCGTAGGAAATAACTTTCAGATCAGCGATGTTCCCGGAACGTCGGGTGACACTTTCACGCTTAACACGACCACAGCACAAGTTCGGCATCGGTTGAGCCCCAAGCTTAATGCATCCTTGGGGGACGCCGTTCAATGGTTCAATGACAGCGGCACAAGCCGTCAACATGATTTCATCGACAACGGTGTCTCTGCCGGCTTGACTTATGACGCAACTTCTGACTTGAGTGTGGGGCCTACCTTTGCTTGGAACGTGCGCGACTTTAGGCACATCAGCGAGAAGAATTATTGGCAAATTCAACCGGGCATCGGGGCGTCCTACCGGCTTGGGCCTAAAACGACTCTCGGCGGCAACTTTGGATGGGCCTATCGACGGTTCGAAAAGGGAAGTAATAACGAGTCTGAGCTCGTTTATGGGGTCACAGCCAGTCACATGCTGGGACGGAAGTTCATTTGGTCACTTGCTTATGCCAAGACGCTCACGGACACCTTCGACACCGGATTTGTCTTCAGAGAACTCCCGCAAGCAGTTGCGCTCGACAACCTGGATCGGGATTTCCGGGTCCTCAAATCTCACCGAATCGGAACTGCGGCCACTTACAATTTTAACGAACGGAACAGTTTAGGGGCTTTCGGGGACTTTCAATTCATCAATGCTGACGCAAAGGACCGGGTGGGAGGGGCAGGTGGTGCTCAGGATGAAAAGGCCATGGAGGTTGGAGCCCGTTACACTTATCGGCTCAATCGTTACCTTTCCCTGGACGTGGCTTATTCGTTTGGAAGGCGTTTTGACGGACAGGGAAACCCCCAAGAGGGACGTGCTGATCGATACACTTTCCATAAAGTGACGGGCGGTGTCAATATCGCGGTTTGATGCGATTGGTATTAAGAGGGGCGTCGATACAAAAAAGCCTCTCTGGTGTGTTGTTCGAAGTGAGACAGCTTAAAGTTGGGTTAATCATCTTTGTTGTTGGCCTCTTAACCTTCCCGCCCCTCGGATTAAGCGCCAAGAAGGCTGACGCGTACCTTATTGGACGCGAGGATGTCTTAGATATCACGGTTTGGCAATCTCCCGATCTGACCAAGTCCGTGACGGTTCAGTCCGACGGAACCATCGATTATCCCATTCTAGGGAATCTTTCCGTTGCAGGCGTGACCACGAACGACCTGGAAAAAATCCTCACAGAGAAGTTGTCGCAGGGTTACGTCAAGAGTCCTCAAGTCAGCGTTACTGTCAAGGAATACAACAGCAAGAAAATTTTGGTGTTTGGGGAAGTTGGGAAGCCCGGGCTCTATAAGCTGAAGGGTCCGGTGCCCGTTCTTGAACTCCTTTTTATGGTGGGGGGCGCCAATGGGGATGCCAAGCGGATGACCGTTATCCGTCCTTCCAAGAACCCTTCAGGAGGCCCTATTTCCCCGGAATTCAGCCAACTCAATCCCGGACAGGCCCCTGTAAATGGATCTGCCCAAACTCTTCAAGTGGATTTGATCTCTCTTCTTTCTAAAGGCGACTTGGCGCAAAACGTGAATATCCTGCCGGGAGATACGATTTACGTGGCCTCGGGCACCGGTCAGCGTTATCATGTGCTGGGACAAGTCGCCCAGCCGGGTCCTTACGAGTGGGTTGAAGATGTAACGGTCCTTGAGGCGATCAAATTGGCGGGAGGCGTCAACGAACGCGGTGCTCCTAACCGGATCAAGGTTCGAAAGATCGGGCCCAATGGACAAAAGTATGAAGTCAAGGTTAACATCGTGGACATCATGAATGGCAAAAAGAAAGACGATGTCATCGTGAAACCCGGGGACACTATCATCGTCCCTGAAAGCTGGATTTAATGCTGGAAACAAAGCCGCCTTATTCGCTGAAGAGAACGCAGGAATCAGCCCCCGCGACGGAAACCCTGGACAGCGGTGTCTATCCCTACCTTCACGTCCTGCGCAACAGGAAGAGCCTTCTCTTCGGTTCCATTATCGGCTGTCTTTTTATCGCTTTCATCGCCAACCTGACTCAAAAACCGGTTTATCAAGCGTCGGTGGAAGTCCTGCTTGAGTCCAAGGAAGCTAAAACCGCCCCCAATTCCTCCGGTTTCATGAACATCCCATTCATGCAGGACCCGACACTGATGCTGACTCAATTTCGTTTGATTCGGAGTCCTCACTTGGCGGAGTGGGTCCTTAAGAAGTTGGAGAATCCGGAAAATCGAAATCTCCTCTTGGAGTGTTTTGCAGTTCGCCCCTCTCGAGCACGAAAGAGCACAGAAGTTTTTTCCTCAAAGGAAAGGGCGTTCCTGCTCGCTCGAATCCAGGGTTCTCTCTCGGCCCGTCAACCCGATCGGAGCGTTCGAATCATCACGATTTCAGCCATGGGTTACCGCCCGGAAATGGTGGCCAAGGTGGCCAATGCCGCGGCTGAGGCTTACATCGAGATGAATCACAAATCCAACATTGACTCTTTCCGTCAGAGCTTCTTAATGATCTCTCAGAGCTTGGCCGAGATTCGGGAGAAGATCAAGGCCGGGGAACTTGCTTTTCAAAAGATCGATTCGGAAGTCCGCCTTCTCGAGGCTCTCAAAATTTATGGGGAGAGACACCCTCTCGTTGTCCAGCTTCGCTCGGACATTCCGCAGCTGACCGAGAAGATCAAGTTTGAAATCCAAAACTTGGAGACGACGGAAGTGGGGCAGCGCAAGGACCTGGCCCCTCTCCTGACCACCTATCGAACCAGCCTTGACGAACTTCAGAAAGTGGAGCGGGATCTTTACATCCTGAAACCCCTTTTGGAGCAGGAGGTCAGCAGTCAAAAGGAAATGTACAACTCCATCTTCAAAAAACTGCAGGGAGTGGAGGTTTCCGGCGGTGGAAGCGTGTGGGTGGACGCGGAAGTGGTGGAGCCGGCCTCGGTGCCTTCGGATCCCATCCGGCCAAATAAAAAACTGAACCTCACGATCGGATTTTTCGTGGGTCTTTTCATCGGCGTGGGCTTGGCCTTCTTTTTGGAATACTTGGACAGTAGCATTCGAAGCTTAGACGATGTGCGCAGTTACCTTCGGCTTTTTCCGCTCGGAATGGTCCCTCACGTGGGTTTCGCTGGAGGACGCGAGTCACGGGTGGTTAAAGAAGGGGAATCGCCCGCCATCATTCGAGAACGTTCCTTCTGGCTCGCCGGGGACACGGATGTTCCCCTCTATGTGGCCGAAGCCTACCGGATCATCCGGACCAATCTGGGATTTGGATCAGTCGACTCCGACTTGCGGGTGATTCAAGTCACGAGCTCCGTTAAAGGAGAAGGGAAGACGACAACGGCTGCCAACATTGCTGTGAGTTTGGCCTTGGCGGGATCCCGCACGCTCCTCGTGGATGCCGACCTGCGTCGTCCCTGCCTTCACCGAATCCTGGGAATGGAAGGAATTGAAAACGGACTGAGCAATACTCTTTCAAACGGCCATTCTTGGGAATCGGCCGTTGTCCCGACCACCACCCCGAACCTTTATCTCCTCCCGGCCGGCACCATTCCGCCCAATCCGTCCGAACTTTTGTCCTCCAAGCGAATGCGGGCCCTCATCGATGAACTCAGAGAAAATTTTGAGATGGTGGTCCTTGATTCCCCGCCGGTGATTTCCGTGGCGGATGCGGCCATCATCGCCTCCCGGACGGATGGGACGATTTTTGTCTCACGGGCCGGTTTTGTCCCGAGGCACCTCTGCCAGCAGGCAAAACACTCGCTCGAATCCGTGAATGGGAAAATCATCGGATGCGTCTTAAACGACGTCCAAACGGAGCAGCAACCCTACTACTACCATCAATACGCCCTGCAATACGGCCGCTATCACGATGACGGAGATCAAGAATCCAACGGTCAGGAGAAGCTTTCGTCGCAGTTGACGACCACGGTCGAGAAGATCCAAGTTCTCAAAGAACCCTTCTTCATTTTCCTCTCCTCGATGTGGACGCGCTTGGGGGAATGGATGAAATGGAACGAGAAAAAAGAATCCAAGACCCCCGTCGGCGCCCCATGAGATTGAGTCTCTCACCGCCTCGCTAAGTCAGAAGGTTTTTCTATGCCCCCTGCCGCGTCCCCCCTCACGGTGGCTCGACCCGAGACCGCAAGAGAAAAGCGCTCCGTGGCCGAACCGTCGGTCTGGGAATGGGTGTTCCTCCTTCCCTTGCTGGGCGCTCTTGCCTTCTCTCCTTGGTTTTACGGACTCTTCCGCTTCCGCGACCAATTGGCCGCTGAGACGGTTATCGCCGCGCTTTTCATCGTCTCCTTTCCATGGATTAAGTGGAAAAGGGCTTTCAGACCCACGACGAGCGAAGGAGATCTTTGGGTTGGATTGGGCGCAGGGATCGGGCTCGTCTCGGTGTTTTTCTCGACCCTCCCTTACCCAAGTCTCCTTTCCTTTTTTAAACTGGCGAGCCTCATTCTTTTTTACATCCTTGTCCGGAATTTCGTCACGACCCGCTTGCGTTTGAGGGTGTTCATCTGGACGATCGTGGCGGCCGGCGTTTTCTACGCGGCCTACGGACTGGCACAGTATCGGGACGTTTTTCCGCACGCCTATTGGTCCCAGCCGTTTGACCTCGCCTCCCGTTTCGTCAATGGCGGACACTTCGCCACCTTCCTTCTTTTTCCCCTTTGGGTGGGGGTGAGCCTTTGCTTTGCTTCCCGAAATAGAGTTGCGAAACTGCTTTGGGCGGCTTCTCTGGGGGTGATGGGGTGGGCGCTTCTTTTGACGCGTTCGCGCACGGGCTGGGGAGTTCTCGTGATCGGATTTCTTGTTTTTGGTTGGCAGGCCTCGCGAGCGAAAGCCAAAGAGGGGAATTCCCGGAATTTCTCCTTCCTTCTTCTGGCCGGCTTGGCGGGAGCCGCCTTTCTTTTCTTCAAGGTCGGCGGCCTCGAAATCTTCTCTCAGCGCACACAGGAACTTTGGCAAAATAAGTTTTACAGCCTCACGAATCGAGTGGATCTATGGCGGGGGTCCTGGGCAGCCATCCAGGCTCGTCCGTGGGGCTGGGGAATCGGAACTTTTGGGTGGGTCTTCCCTCCGTTTAAGGTGCAGACGGACCGGTTCGTGGTGGATTATGCCCACAACGAGTTCCTTCAAACCGGCGTGGATTTGGGTATTCCGGGCATGCTCCTTCTTGGAGGATTTCTTTTTTTTTATTCCCTCCGCCTTTTTTCACTGGCCAGACGTCCCGACCTTTCTCCCTTTCGCAAATGGTTGGGCGCGGGATTCGCTGCTCTTTTCGTGAGCCTGATGGTCACAAGCCAGCTGGATTATCCGCTTCGAGTCTACACCAATGGTCTTTACTTCGCGGCATTTCTTGCCCTGAGCACTTCCTTGAGTGAATCACCGGTCCGGAGAGGGCCGTCTGCCTCGAACCGCGGGTGGGGTTGGTTTGTTTTTCTTTTTGCCTTGCCCATGCTGGTCCTGACCGGCCGCCAGCTTTTAGCCGAGACCTATTTCCAGGACGCTCAAACTTTCGACCAGGGCTTCCGATGGAATGAAGCGCTGGAAAAGTACAGCGAAGCGGTGAGGCTGGTTCCCTTTTACGGTCAGTATCAAGAGGGGCTCGCCAACCTTTACTTTCGAAAGGCTTCCCTTTCTTTCAAAAAAACTGAAAAGGCTCAGTTTCGCGAAGCGGCCTTGCAGGCTTATCAAGAGGCAGTCCGGGCTTTTCCTTACAATGCCCGGACCCATCACTTGCTCGGGCTTCTCCTCGAGGAAAGGGGCGACCTGGCCGGCGCCAAGTTCCATTTGAGGGAGGCCACTCGCCTCGATCCCAAAAGTGCTTTTTTCCTTTCAGGGTATGCCAATTTAGCTTACCGACATTCCTGGGTCCGGGAGGCCTTGACGGCTTATGAAAAAATGCTGGGTCTTCCTTTTTGGGAGGAGGGGGGCGAGACGGTTTGCAGTGTCTTGAAAAAGAGTTACCAGCTTTCCAAAGATTATCCCACAGTGAGAGGAATGGCTCCCAACAATGAAGAGGGTCACTTCTGCCTTGGAACCGCGCTGGGGGAGGCCGGCCAGTGGGAATGGGCTCAGAAAGAATTCGATCAGGCCCTGGAGCATGCTGAACGTTTTTCGGCTGAGGCCGCCCGGCTTTTAAAGGAACGAATCCACAGTTTTTACATCTCACGCAACCTTTCCGATGAGCGCTATGGCCCAGCCCCTCGAAGCTCGTAGCGATCCGAAGCAAGTTGTCGTTTCTCTCGTTCTTTTTATTTTGCTGGCGGCCTTCGTTGTCTACTGGGGGCTTGCCTCCAACCTTTCCTTTCCCTTTTTTTTCCTGATCGTCCTGGGGATGGGGTTTCTTATTCTTTCCTTTTTTTCCATCACGACGGGTCTTGTCGTGATGACGCTGGCGATGCTCTTTTCTCCGGAATTCAAGATCGGGATGATCGGCGTTCGAGAATTGACCGTTCGATTGGAAGACGGTTTAATCCCCATCCTGATGATGGCTTCGGTTGCCCGCCTCGCTATCCTGAAGGAATACCGTTTGCTGTCCTCCTCTCCTTTGAACGCCCCCATTTTTTTACTCCTCGCCTTGAGTTTCGTTTCGACTTTTCGGGGGGCCATGTTGGGGGCCGTGTCGCTTGTGCCAGCCCTGTTCTATATTTTGAAAACCATTGAATTCTTCTGCATCTTTTTCTTTGTTTTCAATTACGTCCGGACGGAAAAGCAGATCCGTTTTTTTCTCGTCTTTACTATCTTGGTTGTCTGCCTGGTGGGAATCTACACGCTGACCCAGGTGCCGAACGTTGAAATTTTTTCCGAGCACCGAATCACAGCTCCATTCGAAGGCTCGCCCGAGCCAGCCACAATCGGAGGCTACATGGCCTTTTTTCTTCTCATCATCTTCAGCCTTTTCCTTTATGAAAAAAAAATCTGGATGAAATTGCTCTATGGGGTCGTAGGGTTGATTGTCTTCATCCCCTTTGTCTACACCTTGAACCGAACCTCTTACATTGCTTTGCTTTGCGGCCTCCTCTTCATCGCCTTCGTCGAAAAGCGAAAGTCCCTCGTTTTTTTTATCCTCGCCTTGATGCTCCTAGCTCCGATTGTGTTGCCGGCCATCGTGAAGGAACGACTACTTTTCACCCTGGCCGATGCTGTGAACCCGGGAAGGAACCTCGGTGTGGACCAATCCTTCCAGGAGCGGATTTATGTTTACCGGAGGATGTGGAACACACTGAAGTACAGTCCGTTCATCGGGTTCGGCGTGATGTCCTACCAAACCGTGGACAGCCAGTACGCCCGGACCCTTCACGAAATCGGAGTCATCGGTTTGGGGATTTGGCTCTGGATCTTCTGGAGACTTTTTCGGATGAGTCAATGGCTCTTCGATGCCCTGGAGGGAGGATACCGCAAGGGAATGGTCCTCGGCTACCGGGCGGGTCTCGTGGGGATCCTCCTCCACGGATTCGGAGCCATCACCTTTTACATCGTGCGCATCATGGAACCTTTTTGGTTTATCACTGGGCTCATTGTCTCGCTTTATTTCCTGAAGCTCCGGGAAAACCAGGCCGCCCTGGCCGAGGTCGAGGAGGAGTCAAGCGCGTGAGAAAAGCCACACTCATTTTTTTCCTGGCTCTCTTTCTACGCGGGGCTCTGATTTTTATCTGGCACCAAACGGGCCACGGGCACCATATTTCGGACGACGGGACGGGTTACTATGACTTGGCTCAAAACCTGATTACGGGGAATGGATTCTCTTCTTATGGAAAGGCCACGACCCACCGTCCACCTCTTTACCCGTTCTTCATCGCTTTTTTCATGAAACTCCAAACGCCCTTCCCATTGGGGGTTCAGGTAGGTCAGGCGGTATTGGGAGCTTTGAGCTGCGGGATTCTCTTCTTGATTGGAAGGCGGGTTTTTGACGAAAGAGTCGGGCTCGTGGCTTCCCTGATTCAGACGATCGATTATGCCTCCGTGAGACAGGTGGTGGCGACCATGCCGGAGATTCTTTTCGTTTTCTTCCTCCTCGCCGGTTTTTATGCCTTGGAAAAAGGAGCCAAAGAGGGGGGCAGCCGATGGTTCGGGGCGGCCGGGATTTTCGTCGGACTTTCGCTCCTGACCCGTGAGACGCTCCTTCTTTTCGTTCCCGTGATTATTTTTTGGATGATGTTTCCGGGCCGGCCTTGGAAAGTCCGCCTGGGAGGCGCGGGTGTCTTCCTGGTGGCTCTCTCACTTACGCTCGCCCCCTGGATCGTCCGCAACAGCCTTGTGGTCGGCAAACCCGTACTCGTTACAACCCGCGCCGGTCATACCTTCTATCTTGCTAACAATCCCCGGACGACGGGTGGGCGGACCGGAGGAGATTGGGATTATCTTCACGATACCTCCTTCCCGGTGGGAGACCCGAACCTTCCGTCTTTCGAGAGCCTTGAGGCGAATCGCTACCTTTTTTCGCAGGGTTGGGACTTCATTCGGACTCAACCGCGATCCTTCCTCCGCTTGGTGGGCCGGAAGATCGTCAATATGTGGCGACCTTATCAGACCGATTCACCCTGGTTTGCGAAAGGGGCAACGGCATTGACCTATCTACCGGTGATGATTCTGGGTTTTGCTGGGATTTTCTTGACGCGCGGACAGTGGAGGAAACTTTTTCTCTTTCATTCCTTTCTGGCCTATCTTTTCCTCCTCCACGCCGTTTTGATCGCCATTATCCGCTATCGATTCCCAGCAATGCCCGTCTTTTCTCTTTTTGCGGCCTTCACCCTCGTTTGGACCTGGGAAAAAAGGGGGATTCGCCTTGCGAGTTTTGCTCCTCAGTAACTGGTTTCCTCCGGTCATCTCCGGTTCGTCACATTACGCGAAAAGTCTGGCCCAGGCCCTTGTCGCGCGGGGCTTGGAAGTGAGCGTCGTGACGCTGGACTGGGGGAAGCAAGACACCGATTCTGACACGGACCTTTCTTTCCCCGTCCACCGCCTCCCTCTGATCCGGATTCCCAAACTTCCTCTGTTTTACAACTTGGAACTGATGGGTTTTGCCTTTACACTGGCCAACTTAAGACGGCTTCGTCAACTCATCGACCAATTGCATCCTGACGTCCTCCATTGCGTCAATCATCTTTTTGATACTAACTTCCTGGCGGTAAAGGCCGCCCGCTCGGCAGGGATTCCCCTTGTGGGGTCCATCACGACACCGGTGCAGCATCAGAATCCCTTGATTCAAAGGTTTTATCACGCGCTCGACTTTGCGACGATCGGATGGTTTGGCGTGAGGCGCTGGGATGGGATCGTGAGTTTGGACCGGACCGTGCACGATTATGTCGGCCGGGTCTACGGGCCCCAGGCCCAGGCCCGTTCACAGGTGATTCCATTCGGAGTCCGGCTCGATTCGGCTGTCCAGTACGATGATTCTTCGGTTGCGCGAAGCACAAGACCCCAGATTTTAATGCTGGGCCACATCCATCCCTTTAGGAATCCGGTCCAACTGGTCCGTGCGATGCCCGGGGTCTTGAAAGAAATCCCGGCCGCGCGTCTCGTCCTCGCGGGCCGCGTGGATCTTCGGGAACCGGTGACGGCTGCCCGTTCGTTGGGTCTGGCCGAGGATCAGGTGGAATTTCGGGGAGAGACGCCCCACCGGGAAAGTGTCCGCTTGATGAAGGAATCCCACGTTTTCGCGAGCTGGGTGACGGGGCCTTATCCGAGTTTGGGGACCGCTCCCGTGGAGGCCATGCTTTGTCGCACACCGGTAGTGTGCGATGTGCCTGAAGACTTGTTTGGAGAAGGTGGGCTCCGGGACCAAGAAAACATCCTTCTCGTCGATTCCAAGAACCCCTTGGCTATTGCTCGTGCCTTGATTCGACTCTTGAAAGAAGAGGCACTTCGGAGGAAAATTGGGGAAGGCGGCCGCCGTTTCGTCATGGAGTACTTGGACTGGGGCCGCATCGCCGCCCAGATGGAGCGATTTTACGAATCCGTTTTAAAGGAAAGAACCCTGCGGGAGCTTTCAAGATGCTAAGGAGACACATTCGATGATTCGTATTGCCTTGGTGGGCTTTGGACATTGGGGACCGAATTACTTGAGGATCCTTCAGTTGATGGACGGCGTGGAAATCAAGGCCGTCTGCGACCGGGATCCGGCCGCCCTCCAAAAGGTCCGCAAGCTCTTTCCTTCCGTCCAGACGGTGACGGATTTCTCCTTACTGACGGACGATCCCCAAGTGGATGCAGTTATCATTACCACACCCGCCATCTCCCATTATGAATTGACCAAACAGTCTCTCGGGGCGGGCAAGCACACTCTTGTGGAAAAACCCCTGGCCCTCACGGTGGAGGAGGCCGAGGAGCTTGTGGAGCTTTCCCGAAAAGAGCGTCGCGTTTTGATGGTGGGGCACACCTTTCTCTACAACACGGCTGTCCGCAAAATGAAAGAATGCGTAGAGCGAGGAGTCTTGGGCAAGATTTACTACCTTCAGGCGGCCCGCACACACCTCGGCCTTATTCGGACCGATGTGAGCGCCGTCTGGGACCTGGCCCCCCATGACATTTCGATCTTTTCTTACCTTCTGGGGAAGGAACCGCAACGCGTTTCCGCGGTAGGAAGAGGCTACCTCAATTCCCGTCTTGAGGATGTGGCCTTCGTGAATCTCTTTTATGACGACGACATCATCGGCAATATCCACATTAGCTGGGTGGATTCCAATAAGCTCCGGCAAGTAGCGGTGATTGGAAGCAAAGCCCGCGTCGTCTTCGACGATTTGAACACCTTGGAGAGGCTCCGCATTTTTGAAAAAGGGGTGAGCCTCGACAAGCCCTACACCAATTTCGGCGAGTTCCAGCTCCTTTTGAGAGACGGGGACATTGTCAGCCCAAAAATTGAAATCGAGGAGCCTCTCCGAAGTGTCTGTTTGGAATTTATCCAATGTGTTCAAACGGGGAAGAAACCCCTCGCCGACGGCACAAACGGCCTTCAGGTGGTGCGGGTCATGTGCGCCATCCAGCAATCGATCGAGCGGGGAGGCGAACCCGTTTTGATTCCCCAAGGGGTTCATGGGAGGCGGTAGGGGGCGGGTCCTTGTCACGGGAGGCGCAGGCCTCATCGGCTCCCACCTCACCGATCTTTTAATCGAGCGGGGATATGAGGTCACGATCCTCGACAATCTGGAACCCCAGACCCACGCGGAAGGAAAGCCGCGTTGGATCCACCGGGACGCGCGTTTCATCCAGGGAGATATCCGAAACGAAGCGGATCTCCGGCAGGCCCTGGAAGGGGTCCGATTTGTTTTTCACGAGGCCGCTTTTGGAGGTTTCACGGAAGAAAGCTCCAAATACCTTGACGTTAATGGGGTCGGCACGGCCCGGATTTTTGAAGTCCTGGTCTCCGGCAAGTTTTCCGTCGAGAAAGTGGTCGTGGCTTCAAGCCAGGCCATTTATGGGGAGGGGGCCTACCAATGTGAAAAGGACGGCCTCCAGTTTCCGGCTTCGCGTTCTCTGAATCAATTACAAAAAAAAGCGTGGGAACCCCTTTGTCCCCGGTGTCAGAAACCCCTCCATCCGGCATTGACCGGCGAGGAAAAATTCCCGGCTGCCGAGACACCTTACGCCTTGTCCAAAGAATTGGAGGAAAAGTTTTCGCTGACCCAGTGGAAAAAGCTGGGAATCCCGGTAGTCGCCCTTCGTTATGCGGTCACATACGGCCCACGCCAATCGGTCTTCAATCCCTACACCGGCGTGGTCTCCATCTTTTCGACCCGGCTCCTCAATAACTTCCCCCCTCTGGTCTATGAGGACGGACGGCAAGCGCGAGATTTCGTTTACGTGGGCGACGTGGCTCGGGCGAACCTTTTCGTTTTGGAAAATTCTCAAGCGAACGGTCAGGCATTGAACGTCAGCACCGGAAAAGCGACAAGCATCTCGAACTTGGCCCAAAAACTCGCTTCCCTTTATCAAAAATCCATCGAGCCCGAAATCCCCGGCCAATTTCGCTTAGGCGATGTCCGACACATCCTTCCAAATCCTTCACGTCTTGCTCACCTCGGGTTTTCAACCCAAACCTCACTGGATGAGGGACTCAGCCGGTTTGTCGAGTGGATCCGAACGCAGGGATCCCTCAAGGACTACTTCGCCCGCGCTCACCGGCGGCTCAAAGAGGGCGGGATCGTCCACGGCTGATGCAGAAAGCCGCTTCCCGCGAAGTGCTTTGGTTGGGTTCTCTGGTTCTCCTGGTTTGTGCTTTTTGGATTCCCGTTCTCAATGTACAACCTTACCTCAGTCCCGGCGACATGGGGAGGGATCTCTACGCCTTTCAGGAAACCCTGCGGGGACATTGGCCCTGTCGAGATTATTGGTGGCAATACGGGCCTCTCATGCTTCTTTATTATGCTTTTTGGTTTCTTGTGGGAGGCGTGAATATGGTGAGTGTGCGAGTAGGCTTGGGGGTGCTTTACCTTCTCTCATCGCTCCTCACCTATCGAACGCTTCGTCTCTTCACTTCTCCTGCCATCGCTTTTCTTTCCTCTCTTGCTTTTCTTAGCTTGAATATGACCTGGACCTTTAATCACGTGGGGGCTTTCCCCTTTCTTATCCTCTCAATTTTTTCCCTCTGGAAATTCTTTCTGACTCATCAAACACGGTGGTGCTACCTCGGCCTCTTGTGTTTGGTGTTCGTCGCCTCGATCAAGATTAATACGGGGTTGACCTCCTTTTCCGCCCTCTATGCTTCGCTCTTGCTCTTTTGTGGATTTTTCCAATGGAAACATTTTGAGACCCCTCTGGATCGGAAACATTTTGTTTTCCTCCCTTTGATTTTTTCCATTCTGGTTTTTGCGACCTATGCGTTTGTCTACCGAGGTGTCTCCCTCGACTGGATAGACCAGTGCCTGACCATCGCACCGAAATATCGGACTTGGGCATATTCCCCTTGGACGAATTTTAAGCATTTGATTCTCAGGTTTGTTGTCTGGCAACGGAGCCGACTCTTTTGGGTTGGAGCGTTCCTTGCTTTTGGCGTCCTTGGGAATTTCGGACTGAGAAAACGGAGATTGTTGGAAGGAGAGAAAGAAGTCTTGCTAGCGATCATGGGGTCTCTGTTTCTTTTCGGGCTGGCCAATTCCATAGAATATTTCACAACGGAGGGTATGATTTACCGCTTCGATTTCTGGTTCTTTCCCGTGTTTGTTCTTTGGATGGGGCTCTTCGCCGAAGGAGCGAGCTTCCTTTTCGGAAGGAGAGCAAAGAAATTTTTGGGTGGTCTCATTTTTTTGCTCCTCCTTCTCATTCCCTTCCAGAATCTAAAACAAGCGTATGCGTGGCGGACACCCGAACGTTATTTGAATTCTCCCGAAGGGCGGGTTTACGTGGGAAGCCCTCCCTCACTGGCGCAGGTCCTGAACGAAGGAACTGATTTTATTATTCGGCACACGAAACCTTCTCAGGAAATCTTGGCCATTCCTTACGACCCTCTTTACTGTTTTCTTTCCAATCGACGGCATGCAGTTCGTGAACTCATGTTTATGGAAAATAACCTCATTAAAGAAAAGCAGGAAGAGGAAATCATTCAGCAACTGGAAGTAAAACAGGTTCCCCTTATTATTTTCACGAACCGATACCGCTCCATCGAAGGGGGGGTGGGTTATTTTGGCAAGACGCATTGTCAAAAACTGGCCCGGTACGTCTTTGACCGCTATGAAGAAGTGCGAACATTTGGTCCTTGGAAAGTAGATTCTGGTTTTCACGCCATCAAGGTTTTACGGAGGAAAAGCTAGCCCGACACCCAAAATTTGATTGAGAAAATTTTATTTTCAAGGTATCTTGTAGCCGTTTTACCGCACGTTCAACGGAAATGGCCTCTCGTCACTTATGAAGGTTGTGAAGAAAAGGAACTAAACGATGGAAGCGCGTTCAGCGACACTCGGTCTCATACCCGGTCTCTCCCGCCAATTTCCGGTCGCAAAAACCATCGAAATGTTCCGGAAAACCTGTATCAACCATTATTTCGAATTGGAAGCAGCGCGAGTCTACGATACAGGCATCATGAAAATCCCAATTTATCTTTCTGAAGGTTCGGAACAGGTCCCCGCTGCCATCTCCACTGTTTCAAGCAATTTCCTGATCTTTGCCCAGCACCGGTGTCATTCCTATTACTTGTCATTCGGTGGAGACATGAGAAAGCTTATCGACGAATTGTTGCACCGGGAAACAGGCTGTGCCCGCGGGATGGGCGGTTCCGCCTCGATTCACGACCCTTCCATCGGGATGTATGGTCACAGCGGACTCATGGGAGACCAAGTTCCCCTTGCCGTGGGCGCCGCCTTGGGGTCGGCGAGACCTGTCTTGGCGGTCATGGGAGACGCTTCAGCCGAAGAGGACTATGTCTTTGGAGCCATTGCTTATGCGGCAACAAAAAAACTTCCCGTCCTTATTGTCTGCGAGGATAATGACCTGTCTATCCTCACTCATGTGGCGACGCGAAGGTCCTGGGGGATCGATGAAGTCGCCCGTTCTCTCAACCTGCCCTCCATTGACATTGCAGATGACCCTTGGCTGATTGCCCATTACGTCGGTTCATTCCTTGGAAAGCTGCCGGCACTTATTAATATCCGCACCTGCCGTCACCGCTGGCACGCGGGTACAGGAAAAGATGGAGAACCTGAGTGGAATCGATTGGAGTTGATGAAAGAGGAATTACGGAATTTAGGTCTAGAGTCCGAGGCCGGCGAGATCGAAACTCAAGCTCGCCAGACGGTCCATCGAATATGGCAAGAACAGTTGCAGAAACCATTCAAGCGATAACTCGCCGTCATCTTTCGGAAAACCGCGGTCTCCTGTTCGGGCAGTGTGTGTCGGCAGTCGGATGGATTGGGGGCACTGTCCCGGAGATGACCGAGGAACAGGGTATTGTTGAGCTGTCCATGGCCGATGTAGCGGGAGCAGGGATTGCGGTGGGGGCGGCGCTGGTGGGGAGACGCCCCATCTATGTGATTCGTTATCAAGGTTTCATGTGGTACAACGCCGCTCCTCTTTTGAATTACGCGGCAAAATCCAAGGAAATATGGGGAGTTCCCTGCCCCCTCTTGGTGAGGTCTTTGGCCTTGGAAGGGGGAATTGGCCCGGTGGCATCAGCCTCTCATCATGGCATGGTGACGAGGATGCCTGGGATGTCCGTCATCGCACCGATGACGCCCGGCGAATGGACCCAAGCCTGGGAGTGGTTCATGTCCCATGACGATCCTCTTTATGTGAGTGAGCACCGCCGCAGTTTCTCCATCGATTACGAAATGGAGTCCGTGCTAAATCCTCGGGCTGACATTACCCTCCTCGCCATTGGTGCGTCACGACTGAATGCGCTTGAGGCAATGAAGCTTCTCGCCGCGGAACGAATTACCTGTGACCTTATCCATCTTTTGTGGCTGAAACCTTTTGAGGTGACAGATAGGATCTTGGAATCGTTGCAGAAAACCGGATTGGGCTTAGTGATCGATTCCGATTTTGAAATTGCAGGAACGTCGCGATCTATTGCCTATGAGCTAATGCACGCCGCCTCAGTTCCTGTTTATGCGTTGGGCCTGGAGGATCGAACCGCTGGTTTTGCCCCTCACTTGGATAATCCCACACCCCCTCCTGCAAAGATCGTCCGGCAGGTCAAGACACTCATCACGAGCGAACTCAAGAAGGTCCCTTGACGGAAAATAATTTCTATTCGAAAAAGAAAATCTTGATTACAGGAGGAACAGGCTTGTTGGGGAGGGGGCTCATAGAGCTTCTCTTGGAACAACAGGCCCAGGTGCGTGTGGCCTCTTTGGATGATCCCTGGACGCTTCCCGAAGGGGTTGAATTCCTCAAGTTGGATCTCATCCGCTGGGAGGCTTGCCTGAAGGCCTGTCAAGGAATCGATTATGTCTTTCAATTGGCGTGCGTTAAAGGAGGCGTGGGTCTCGGGCAGAGCCAGGCCGTCAATTTTCTGGAAGGGAATGCTCTCATGAATATGCATATGCTGAAGGCCGCTCGAGAGTGTGGGGTGAAGAAATATTTGTATTCCAGCAGTATTGCAGTTTACCCGGATGCGGAGATTTTCCGAGAAGATGAAGTTTGGGACAATCCCCCCCATCCCTCCAACAAGTATGCCTCATGGGGAAAACGGATTGGAGAACTCCAATGCGAGGCCTATCTCGAGCAGTACGGTTATAAGACGTGTATCGTAAGACCCGCAAATATCTACGGCCCTTATGACAACTTCGATCCGCTCTCTGCCATGGTGGTTCCTGCCTTGATCAGCAGGGTGTGCAACGGGGAGGATCCGTTGGTGGTGTGGGGAGACGGAAACCAAGTCAGAGACTTTATCTATGTCAAGGATTGTGCACGCGGGGTGTTGAGGGCCATGGAGAAATATTATGAATGTGACCCCGTCAATCTAGGATGCGGTACGGGTACCTCCATCCGGGAATTGGTGGAAACCCTCCTGCGATATACGCCGCATCGACCTCGTGTCCAGTGGGACACCACAAAACCCATTGGCAACCAGACTCGGTTAATGGACATGACGAAGGCTCGCGAGAAATTAGATTTTCATCCGGCCTATTCTTTGGATCAAGGAATCCAAGAAACCCTCCAGTGGTACCTCTTCAACAAGGATCGCCTCCCTAAAAGACACGGTATTTTTGTGTGACGATGTTCTATCAGGGAAAAAATATATTGATTGCAGGCGGAGCCGGTCTGGTGGGTCAGTCTCTCATCAGGAAATTAATCGAACAGGGGGCCTGTGTCCGAGCCACCCAGTACAAATCCAGAAAAATTAATCTGGTTCACCAAAACTTGGAAGTCATCCCTTGTGATTTGAGGAATGACGAGGAGGCCCGTGCGGTTTTTAAAGACATGGACATCGTTTTCTTGACGGCGGGGGCCGTGGGAGGTGCGAAACAGATCAAAGAAGATCCGTCGAGCCTCATTTTATACAACCTAGAACTCCGTGCCCGTCAAATTCATCTGGCATCGAGAATGGGCGTTGAGCGATGTGCCTTCATTAGTAGCAGTTACGTCTATCCTCCTACGGGCCGACCGAATGTGGAGAGTGAGGGTTTCCAAGGAGATCCGTGGATTCCTGTGAACTATGGATTGGGCTGGGTTGAAAGGTATCTGGAGACTCTTTGCAAACATTTCCACATGACAAGCAAAACCCGATACGCGATTGTCCGACCGACGGCGATTTACGGGCCGCATGACCAATTTGACCCAGAGCAGTCCCATGTGATTCCTGGATTGATTGTTAAAGCCGTTAATCGAATGGATCCCTTTGAAGTTTGGGGAAACGGCGAGGATGTGCGTTCCTTCACGTATGTCGATGATCTTACAGAAGGGCTGTTGCTCACCCTTGAAAAGTATGCCGTCGCAGAACCGCTGAATATCTGTACCAGACAACCGCACACCGTAACAGATGTGGTGCGGATCCTTTTGGATTATTTAGAATTCCATCCCCACATGGTATTCCGAAAAGACAAACCATCCCTGACTCCCTACAAGGTTTCAGATCCCAGCCGGGCGAAAGCGCTCATCCATTGGGAAGCGACGGTTAGTTTGGAAGAAGGGCTCAGACGAACCGTGGACTGGTACATCGCGAATCGTCAATCCATGAAACGAGAATCCCCGGCAGGAGCCATCTGAGGGAAGAGAACGGGGTAGGGCTTCGAAGAAGAAAATCCCTCTCTCTTTCGTTAATTTGAATCCCCAGAAAATCGTCTTAAGGAGGAGCAGGGTTGATGCCGTATATACAAATGTGAGCGGGAGTTAGATTGCTTGCATTTACGGGCCGGCGGGGTAGACTATACGAAAGTTTGGGAAGGAAAAGAAAAAGATACGAGATGGGCAATCTCCTAGAAACCGTGGATACAGACTTGATGAACAAATACGATATTTATGTGTTTGACTACATCGAGTACCCCCATAAAAGTTTATGGTCCCTGAAAACGAGTGAAGATTATAAAGGAGCCCTCAGAGATTTCTTTTCACTCGAAGACTCCCCTCCCCTGGTGTTGTATGTCCATATTCCCTTCTGTGAACAGATGTGCTGGTTCTGTCTTTGCCATCTTAAAATTACCCATGATTACGAAAGAGTAAAAAGTTACATGAAGTTCCTTTACCGGGAACTCGACTTGTTGCACAAGTTTTTTGAGGCAGACTCAATCCTCCCCAATTTTAAGGAGGTCCATCTCGGGGGAGGCTCTCCGACTTACTTACGCGAACCAGAATTTATAGAACTGAAAGAGAAACTTCAGTCGATCGTTGACTTTAAAAATTTGGCCGAATTTGCCATCGAGATCGATCCTCGGAGAGTGGATAGAGACAGGCTGAAATTTTATCGTGAACAGGGAATCAATCGGATCTCTTTCGGGGTTCAGGATTTTGATCTGGAGGTTCAAAAGGCCGTTAACCGAGTGCAGCCTCCTGAATTGTTGGAGAATCTTCTCACAAACGAGATCAGAAAAAGTTTTGACAGCATCAACTTTGATCTCCTCTGTGGTTTGCCCAAGCAAAATCGGGAAACCATCAGGAGGACGATTCAAAAAGTCATCGAGCTTTCACCCGATCGGATCGCCTTGAGTTTCATGCATTACTTTCCCAACCATGCACCGCACCAGAAGATCATGAAGAAAGAAGGAGAGCTTCCAGATTTCAGAGAAAGAAAGCTGATTTTTCACGAAGCGGTTCAGGGCTTGGTTGACAGTGGTTATGTTCGTACGGGCTTCGAGCATTTTGCAAAACCTACCGATGTGGTGGCGCAGGCGGTGCAAAATAAGACGGTGCAATACAACTCGTTAGGGGCGACACCCGGGCGATGCAGTTATTTGATCGGCTTGGGCGAACATAGTTATAGTCGGGTGGGGCCCCATTATTATTTTCAAAATGTTTACGAGCAACCGGTCTATGAAGCAGCGGTTCTGAAGGGTGAATTTCCCATCTATCGAGGCCATCAATTGAGCCAAGACGATGTGATCCGGCGGGACATCATCCACAAGCTTCGAAGTCTTTTCGAGTTGGATTGCCGTGAGATAGAGCAAAAGTACAACATCGACTTTGAAGATTATTTTGAGGAAGAGAGATTTGTGTTAGAAGAATTTGTCAAGGATGGGATGTTAGACCTTTCTGACGACAGGATCGCCATCACGGAAATCGGGAAATACTTTTCCAATCTTGTATGCCGAATTTTTGATCGCTATAGCAGGGGGGCGCGTTATCCTTACGATTTCTTTGAAGCTCCCAAAATTGTTTTATAAGGATTGACCCATGCTATCAGGGCTTGTCGCAAGAACGTATCGCATTTCTCAGGAACAATACAACGATTATCACAGGAACGGCTACTTAATTGCCGAGAAACTCTTCTCAGAAAAGGAATGTGACGCGATCTTGCAAACTATCAAGTCCCATGCAAACAAAGACTTCGCCGCTATCCTCAATCCCGACAGAGAAGACTTCCTGGCCAAGCAAGCCCCGTTCAGTTCAAGAGAAAATGTGCGGTCGGCATCTCAATTTCTCAGAAATGTGATGAAGGACGTGCGAATCGTATCGATTCTAGAAACTCTACAGGGAAAAGAAGTGGTGGGTTTAATGAGCCAGATGCTGTTCAAAGAGGCAGGCAGTGCTTATGCGTCGCAGGCCTGGAATCCCCATCAGGACAACGCCTATTGTCGTAATCTCAACGGACAATACGTCACAACAAACCTTTTTTTGGCGGATGCGGATAGGGAGAACGGAAGTCTCTACATCTACCCGCACTCTCATCAGGAGGGTATTTTGGAAGCTAAGCCTACGACGAGTTATCGAGAAACGATAGGTCAGAATCCAGGAAATACGGTGGAGGTTCCGCCAAAATACGTGAAGGTGGATCTCAGGTTCCGGAAAGGCGACCTCCTGCTTCTGCATGGAAACACGATCCACGGCTCTTATCCTAATCGATCAGAAACAAGGTCTCGCCCTTTGTACTCCTGTTCCTACCTTACCCAGGGGGAGGAATTCGTCTCAGGGGAAAATGCACAACGAAGGGTTATTCCGTTACATTGATTGAAAGGGTGTTAACGATGAGGCAGATATCGCGTTGTCATAGTCGGGATGACGGATGAGGACACTAGGAACCCCAGAGTTAGACACGACCCCCCGGACCCACATTTCACCGAAAGAGTTGGTTAGTGAGAAAATTTCTCGCCTCTTGGGGAGGAAGAACCAACGCATTCTTTTAATCCAGCCCCTCCAGGTTTCCGAATCCAAAATCGACACCCCCATTGCCCGAAATAAAAGGTATTACGCCTACCCTCCTTACGCCCTAGGCGTATTGTCCACCCACTTAAAAAAGCGTGGGTACCTTCCCTTTATCTTGGATCTGAATTTTGAGGTTTTTGATTTTATCTTCCGGGAAGGATCCCGTCCGATTGCGGCCGAATCCCTCACGAGGGTATGGAAAGAGAAACTGGAACAAACCTTGAAGCAGTTTAACCCCGATGTCGCGGGTCTCACCTGCACCTTCACGATGGGTCACGAAGTTCTCCTTCGCGTGGCTGATTTTATCAAGCAATACGATGAGAGCCTACCGATCGTAGCAGGCGGGGTTCACGTCACGAACGCCCCGGAAATTGTTTTGAGAGAGGGGAGGAGCATTGATTTTGCTTCTTTATACGAAGGGGACATCAGCTTCTGCGATATGCTGGACTTTTCGAATGGGACAACAGCCTTCGAGCGACTCTCCCAGATTGGGACGCTGATCGAGAGCCGGTATGTGGCTATTCCCGAGCGGATGCCGCCGTCGGCAGACGATTTAAACATCATCCCGGATTATGGAGACTTGGCCGTTGGACGATACGATAGTCTGGGAGAAATTGGGACCTTTCGTTATTGGCGGCCGCAAGGTTCGCGGGGCAGTTCGGTTCTCTCGAATCGGGGCTGCCGGGCGAGGTGTACTTTTTGCAGTGTGGCGAATTTCAATGGGCCCGGCGTTCGCGCCCGCGATGTGCAATCGGTCGTCGATGAGCTTGAGTGGCTCCAAGACCACTATCAAATCAATCACATCACGTGGCTGGATGACGATTTGTTTTTTAATGTGGACAGGACTCTCCTCCTCTTTAACGAGATCGTGAAAAGGAACCTCAAGATCACGTGGGATGCGTCGAATGGCGTCATCGGTTCTGCGGCTGTCTCTCACGAGGAGCTGATTCCAGCTGCGTCAGAATCAGGTTGCATTGGGATGTATTTTGGCATCGAGTCGGGTAACGAGGAAATCCTGCGGAGGATCAAGAAGCCTTCCGGTGTCAAGCATTTCAAAAAACTCGGAGAGATGATGAAGAAATACCCCCGCATTTTCAGCAGGGGGTTTCTCATTGTCGGGTTTCCCAATGAAACATTGGGACAGCTTCGAGATACGATTGAGCTGGCGCAGGCCATGGACCTTGATTGGTACACCGTTCAATTATTGACGCCGTTGCCATCAACCCCCATCTACAACGAAATGGTAGAATTGGGACTGATCAAACAGGGGAGCTTGAACACGGAAGGGGAAGGTTTCACGATGTTTTCCGTCAGAGAGTCCGAGCGGCAGCGGCGAAAGGAGGAACAGCAGCGGGAGAATGCCAGGGAATTTCGAAATTTGTTTGAGGGTCGGTTGGACGTCGTTCCGACAAAGGAAGAGTTGAATGATTTGTGGTTTCTGATCGATTATGAAATCAACTACCGAAAAATATTTTCCCAGGAACACCCGGTTAAACTGGAGAAAATGAAAAGGTTTCTCGCCGACGTTTCCGATCGAATGACCCTCGCCAACCCTCTTTCCAATCTTTTTTTGGCGGTTGTCGAGTCCAAATTAGATCATTCCGAAGAGGCGGAAAGGCGGAAGCGGATGGCTCAGGCATTTCTCGACCGATCGGGGTACTGGCAGCAGCGCTTTGGGGCCCTGGGTTTGTCGGATTGGCTGCCAGAAGCTATTCACTTTCCCGGAGTAGAGGTCAATCGGGAAATTAAGAGTTTTTTGTGAAGACGACCCTGTTGATCGCAGCATTGAATGAAATTGACGGGATGAGAGTCATCTTGCCTCGCATCAAAAAGGAATGGGTCGATGAGATTATCTTTGTGGATGGCGGTTCAACAGACGGCTGCTTCGAATATGCCAAGGTTCTTGGTTTTACTCCCATCCGGCAAAAATTAAAGGGCCTCATTGGTGCTTACTGGGAGGGACTTGAAGTTGCCACCGGAGATGTCATCATTCCTTTCAGCCCGGACGGCAATTCTGTCCCCGAGCGGATTCCCGATTTAGTCAACAAAATGAAAGAAGGTTACGACATGGTGATTGTCTCACGCTACTTAGATGGAGCAAAAAGCGAAGACGACGATGTGATTTCCGCTTTTGGAAACTGGATGTTTACGAAAATGATTAATTTGATTTTCAGGGGTCACTATACGGATACCTTGGTGATGTTCCGCGCTTGGAAAAGAGAAATTATCGAAACCTTCAAGATCGATCCCTCGATGGCCGGATTCGAACCTCAGCTTTCCATTGAATGTGCGAAGCAGAAGTTAAAAGTTACTGAAATCCCAGGAGATGAACCAAGAAGGATCGGCGGCAAGACAAAGAGGCGTATCATTGCCGCTGGCTTGGCCATCCTGGTTCTGATCGCTAAAGAGTTCTTCATACCCACACTTGTCGTGCCTCAGCCAATTTCGAAGTAAGAAATTTTCAGCCTTCAAACGGTCTAGTTTTTGGGGCAGGTCCGTCATCGTTCTCTCAGGGCCGTTTTGCGAGTCCAGCACTTACTAAAATCATGAGTACTCACGCTCGGAAGATTGAAGTGGGATTGGTACAAGTTAATAATAGTTTTTCCAACCAGAATTACCTTCCCTACTCGGTTGGCCTTCTTCAAGCCTACGTCCAACAACATGGAAAATCACCCAGCCAATATGAGTTTCTTTTGCCTATTTATTCCAGAATCCCTGTTCAGAAAGCCGTTGAACACCTTTGGGATGCTCAGATTATCGGTTTCAGTACTTATGTTTGGAATATTCGCATCTCTCTTGAAATTGCGAAGGCGGTCAAGCTTCACAGACCCGAAACTCTTATTGTTTTTGGGGGCCCTCATGTCCCTGACCGAAGCGAGGATTTTTTGAGACGGCATCCTTTTATCGACTTGTGTTGTCACGGCGAAGGAGAACAAGTTTTTTTGGAAATTTTGGAAAATTTATTTTCGCGCGATTGGGAAAAGATTCCTTCCATCAGTTTCCTCAGGGAAGATGGTTCTTTTGTTTCCCGTCCCAAGGCCGAAAGAATCAAGGATCTTTCCGTCATCGGTTCTCCCTATGTAGGGGGAGTTTTTGACCCTTTGATGAAGGCGCATCCGGCGGAACAGTGGCTCATTCTTTGGGAAACAAACAGGGGATGTCCTTTTTCCTGTACGTTTTGTGATTGGGGCTCGGCCGTACAAAGTAAGGTATTCACTTTTGATTTGGAGAGGTTGTTTAAAGAGGTGGAGTGGTTTGCAAAGCGAGAGATTCAATTCATTTTTTGCTGTGACGCAAACTTTGGCATTTTACCGAGGGATTTGGAAATTGCCCACTACGTGGCCGAAACCAAAAAAAGATGCGGTTATCCCCACGTCCTTTCCGTTCAAAACACGAAAAATGCCACCGAGCGTGCCTATCAAGTTCAAAAGCTACTGGCTGACTCTGGATTAAATAAGGGAGTGACGATTTCATTTCAATCCCTTGATCCCGATACGCTCGCGAGCATCAAAAGGGCCAATATCTCGTCGGCTTCATTCCAGGAACTGCAGCGACGGTTCACTCGAGATCATGTCGAAACGTATACCGATCTCATCTTGGGCCTGCCCGGAGAAACCTACGATTCCTTTGCCGACGGGGTGTCACGCGTCATCGAGGACGGTCAGCACAACCGCATTCAGTTCAACAATCTTTCCATTCTTCCGAACGCCGAAATGGGAGATCCTGAATATCAAAAAAAATACGGCATGGTCCATATTGAGACAAAAGTGGTCAACATCCATGGTTCTTTGGTTGAATCGCAGGATGAGATATACGAAACTCAGCAACTGGTGATTGCCACAGACGCCATGCCGAGGGAAGACTGGTGCAGAACACGGGCCTTCTCTTGGATGGCCGGTCTCCTGCATTTCGATAAAGTTCTTCAAATTCCCTTTGTCGTACTGCATGAGATTTGTTCCGTCAGCTACCGCGAATTGATCGAGGTCTTTACAAAAGACGATCTCCGCTCATTTCCCACGCTCGCGAAAGTACATAACTTTTTTTTGGACAAGGCCAAGGACATACAAAATGGAGGCGCCGAATATTGCCGGTCAGAAGAGTGGTTAAACATTTGGTGGCCAGCGGATGAGTTCCTTCTGATTCAATTATGTACCGAGAACAAGCTTAACGCATTTTATCAAGAGGCCACGACGATTCTTACCCGATTCTTAGAGAATCAATCGATTCAAATTCCTCTTGTCATCCTCCAGCAAGCCGTGGCCTTGAACCAAGCGCTTCTCAAACTTCCTTTTCAAATCGAGGATCTCGATTTGAAGCTTTCCTATAATCTTTGGGAGTTTTACCAAGCCGCCATCCAGAGAATCAAGATTCCTTTGGAGGAAAGACCTTCGTATTGTCACATTGACCGCACCCGGGAATCATGGTCGTCTTGGAGGGAATGGTGTCAAGAGGTGATCTGGTACGGTAATAAAAAGGGCGCCTATCTCTACGGCTATTCTTACGCAGAGCCTCAAATGGCGGGACACTTTTAAAATGAACCCCCCTCACCTCCTTCCTCTCGGTTGATCGGCTATCCATTCTGGGCAAGCAAGCCATGAGTTTTGAGAGACACAATCATCGGAAAAAAGTCTTGTTGTGCGGAGCCACCGGATTTATTGGAAGAAATCTTTTGAATCATCTTCGGGCCAACCCGGATTATCAGGTATACGCCACCTGCCATACGAAGGAACCACCCGACATTCTTTCAGAGGCAGAAGAGGTGCAATGGATCAAAGTAGACCTCACCCACAAGGACGACGTAGATCATGCAATCCAGGGAAAGGAGATCGTCATCCAAGCAGCGGCGACAACCTCCGGCTCAAAAGAAATTCTCTCGAAACCCTGTTACCACGTCACCGATAACGCGGTCATGAATGCACTCATTTTTCGATCCTGTCATGAAAAGGGGGTGAGCCATCTCATCTTCTTCAGCTGTACCATTATGTATCCAGATCAATGTCAGAGGCCGCTTAAGGAGAGCGATTTTAATTACCAGATTACCGAAAAATATTTTGGCGCCGGCTGGACCAAGGTTTACCATGAAAAAATGTGTGAATTTTATTCTCAAATTGGCTCCACAAAGTACACAGCCATTCGGCATTCGAATATCTATGGCCCTTTCGACAAATTTGATTTTGAAAGATCACATGTGTTTGGCGCCACGGTCGCCAAAGTAATGTCGAGTCCTCCTCATGGGAAAATCGTCGTGTGGGGGGACGGTTCCGAAAAAAGAGACTTACTTTACGTGGATGATTTGATTGAGTTTGTTGAGAAGGCCGTGAACCAACAAAAGTCTCAATTTGAGTTAATCAATGTGGGTGCGGGTGAGTCCATCTCGGTGCGCCAACTCGTGGAGAAAATCGTCGAACACTCCGGCAAAGATTTGGAGATCGAATTCGACGAAACAAAACCGACCATCCCCTTTCATTTAAAACTCAATATTGACCGGGCAAAAACTTTGTACCAATGGTCGCCGCGCACCTCTCTCGATGAAGGAATCATGAAAACGTTGGACTGGTACCGCTGTCATTATCCCGAAAGCCAAAGGATAGTCTGACATGGTCATCTTGGTGACGGGAGGGGCGGGCTATATTGGGTCTGTCTTGGTGCCAAGGCTTTTAGAGGAAGGACATCAGGTGATCGTCATTGACAACTTCATGTACCAGCAAGCCGCGCTTCTCGATTGTTGCTTCCAAGAGAAACTGAGGATCATTCGAGGCGATGCCCGTGACAAAAGGCTGCTTTCAGAGCCTCTCAAGAAAGCCGACGTCATTTTACCCTTGGCCTGCTTCACGGGCGCCCCTCTTTGCGAGAAGTTTCCTCAGGAAGCCGAGAGCGTGAACCTCGCAGCCGTGAAGTTGATTTTGAATCTCCGCAGCCGTGAGCAGCGAATTATCTTTCCCACCACCAATAGCGGTTACGGAATTGGAGAACGCGGAAAAAGCTGTAATGAAGAGTCCCCCCTCCAGCCTATTTCTTTGTATGGGCGTTTGAAGGTGGCAGCGGAACAGGCCATTCTGGATGCCAAAAATAGCATCACCCTCAGACTCGCAACCGCTTTTGGTGCCAGCCCGCGCATGCGTTTGGATCTGCTGGTGAATGATTTTGTCTACCGTGCCGTCCAGGATGGATTCTTGGTGCTCTTTCAAGCGCATTTTAAGCGAAACTACATTCACATTCGGGATATCGCAAGCGCTTTCCTTCATGCCTTGGACCGCTTTGACAGGATGAGAAACGAACCCTATAATGTAGGCTTGAGTAATTGCAATATCAGCAAAAAGGAATTATGTGAGGAAATTAAGAAGCAGGTTCCTCGATTTTATTTTGTAGAAGCCGAGATTGGCGAGGACCCGGACAAGCGAGACTATATTGTCAGCAATGCCAAAATCGAAAAGACAGGATTCAAGCCAAAGTTTTCCCTGAAACAGGGTATCGGGGAGCTCATCAAAGCGTATCAAATCATCAAGAGAAACCAGTATGCCAATCTCTAAGGAAAAACTGGTTGAGCTTTTTCAGTTCATGACAAAGATTCGGATTGCCGAAGAGAAGATTGCCGAGATTTATCCTTCGGATAAAATTCAGAGCCCCGTCCATCTTTCCATGGGTCAGGAGGCCGTCTCGACTGGAGTTTGTCGAGCGTTGGAAAGAACAGACCACATATATGGGACTTATCGAAGCCATGGGCTTTACATTGCAAGGGGAGGGAATTTAAAAAAACTCTTTGCTGAACTCTACGGCAGAAGCACAGGTTGTAACCGGGGAAAGGGAGGTTCCATGCATGTGGTGGCGCCCGAAGTCGGTCTGATGGGCGCTTCGGCGATTGTTGCCAGCACCATTCCGGTTGCCACAGGCGATGCGTTAGCCTCAGCCATGCAAGGGCGTGAACGTGTCGTGGTGGCTTTCTTTGGGGATGGAGCGGTCGATGAGGGAGTCTTTTTTGAAAGCATTAATTTTGCAGTCCTGAAAAAACTTCCCATTCTCTATGTCTGTGAGAATAACCATTACGCAATCCATTCCAAGGTTTCGGATCGCCACAAGCAGACAGAATTGTTCAGGATGGGAGAAGGGCTGGGCTTAACCGGATACCGATGGGATGGAGATGACGTAACGGTGGTTTACTCCCACATGAGACAGGCCTGTCAGAAAATCAGGAACGGAGGAGAGCCTCTTCTTTTGGAATTCATGACCTACCGTTGGTACGAACACGTGGGTCCCCATAGGGATCTTCTCGAAGCCTATCGGGATCAAGACAAACTTGCCCAGGCCTTGCAAAATGATTCCCTCGAAAAGGCTCGAGTGCTTCTGAGATCGGAATTTGGGGTTTCACAAGAAACGATTTCTCGCTGGGTGGATGCCATTAAAAAAGAAGTGGAAGAGGCGGTCCAGTTTGCCGAAGAGAGTCCCTTTCCGATTGCGGAGGAATTATACCAGGACGTGTACGAATCCCGATTATGAGCCTCATGACCTACGGCCAAGCCATTCGTCAGGCACTCACTCTTGCGATGGAGAAAGATTCTGCTGTCTTTGTCATGGGGATTGGAGTGGATGACCATAAAGCCGTCTTTGGCAGCACGAAAGGTTTGGCGGACCAATTTGGTAAGGAGAGGTGCTTCGATACGCCGATTTCTGAAGCCGCGATGACCGGCATTGCCATTGGGGCCGCCTTGGGGGGATTGAAACCCGTTCACGTTCACATTCGCAACGACTTTCTCTACTTAGCCATGGACCAACTTTTTAATCTCGCAGCAAAATGGAGATACATGTTCGGCGGCCAGATGAAGGTGCCCATGGTGGTACGTGTTATCATTGGTCGCAGTTGGGGACAGGGGCCCCAACATTCGCAGAGTCTCCAGTCTTTTTTTATGCATGTACCGGGAATCAAAGTCGCAATGCCCACAACGCCCTCTGATGCCAAGGGAATTCTTTTGTCTGCTATTTTTAACCCCGATCCCGTCATCGTCATTGAACATAGATCCCTCTATGAGATTTCTGGAGAAGTGCCAGAATCCTATTATGAATTGCCTTTTGGCAGAGCGCTGATCCGTCGGGAAGGCAGGGATGTTACGATTGTGGCGAATTCTTATATGATTGTCGAATGTCTGAAGGCGGCGAAATATCTTGAGGAGCAAGGGGTCGATGTTGAAATTGTCGATCCCGTGAGTTTAGTCCCTCTCGATGAAGTGACCCTCCTGAACTCCGTCAAGAAAACAGGAGGGCTTCTTATCGTTGATTGTGGCTGGACGACCTGCGGTGTCAGTGCCGAGATCGCTGCATTGGCTGCCGAGAAGGCTTTCGACGAATTGAAATGCCCGATTCGAAGATTGGGAAATGCGCATGTTCCCTGCCCGGTGAGTCAACCGCTCGAGGCGCTTTTTTATCCGAACGCAAAGCAGATTGCATTCACCGTGTGTGAAATGTTGGACCGCAATCTCTTAGAGGAGGACGCGCCCCAACTCGTCAGCAAATTCAGAGGACCCTTTTAATGGTTCGATTTCATCTCGCCGAGGACACCATTGACTCACAGGATGTGGACAGACTGGTCCGCTGGCTAAAGTCCTACCCGCGGTTAACCAAAGACCAAGTGACAATTCAATTTGAGGAAGAATGGAGCCAGTGGGTCGGAAGAAAACATTCTCTTTTTTGTAACTCAGGGTCCTCGGCCAATCTTTTGATGTTTTACACCCTCTTATTATCTGGACGGCTCAAGAATAAGAAGGTCATCGCCCCCAGCGTGGGGTGGGCCACCTCTCTGGCCCCCGCCATTCAATTTGGTTTTGAGCCTTTTTTGTGCGAAGCGGATCCCGATACCCTGGGTCTAGACCTCAACCACTTAGAGTCACTTTTAAAAAAACACAAGCCGAGTACGGTGATGCTGGTCCAGGTGCTGGGTGTTCCGCACAAGATGCCGGCGATCCTTGAGCTCAAGGAAAAGTATGGCTTTATCTTGCTGGAGGATGCCTGTGCGGCGGTCGGTTCCTCAGGCTATGGAAAAAAGCTGGGGGGTTTTGGAGACATGTCCAGTTTTTCCTTTTACTTTGGACATCAAATTTCCACGATCGAAGGGGGAATGGTCTCAACGGACGATAAGCCATTCCACGATCTCCTGTTGATGCTCAGGAGTCACGGCTGGAGTAAAGACTTGGATCTTGAGACTCACACGAATCTCGTGCAAACGTACAGTGTGGATGACTTTCATAAGCCCTTTGTCTTTTATGAGGCCGGCTTCAATCTACGCTCGACCGACCTCAATGCTTTTATCGGGCTCGGACAAATTGAGAAATTAGAGAGAGTCGCTTCCAGAAGGCATGAAAATCACATGCTCTATCAGAAATCGCTCGGAGAACAATTCTATACGCAGCAATGGGAGGATCCTGAGGCGACCATTTCAAGTATTTCTTTTGGCGTCGTGGCCGAGAATCCTTCTCAGCGCAGAGACATTATAAGCGCCCTCACCAACCATGGGATTGAAACAAGAATCTTTTCTGCCGGCAATCTGGGTCTCCATCCTTTCTGGTTCAACCGATACGGGAAAGCAAGTTTTCCTTTAGCGGACCGGGTCCATCATTGTGGCTTCTTCCTGCCCAATCATCCTTCTTTGAAGACCGAAGATGTCGCCTTTATTTCTCAAGTGGTATTAGATGCGGCTGGGGCAAGGAGAACGCAAAAGGCATCGGTATGAGAGAAAAAAGAGAGATCCGCCGGGTTCTCATTACAGGAATTGCCGGCTCGGGCGGAAGTTATTTAGCAGAGTACCTTGTCCATCATCAGCCCCACGTTGAGATTCACGGCATTTCGCGATGGCATAGTACGAACTCAGAGAACTTGGCGTCTGTGCGCAACAGGGTCACCATTCACGAGGCCGACCTTTTGGATTTCGGTTCCGTTTTCTCCGTCTTGCAGGAAACTCAACCCGATGCCCTCTTTCACTTGGCCGCCCACGCGAACGTGCGGGCCTCATTCGATATCCCTAGCGCTGTCTTGAATAACAACATCATTGGCACGAGCAATCTCTTTGAAGCGGTGCGGCTTGCACGGCTCGATCCCCTTATTCAACTTTGCAGTACCTCCGAAGTCTACGGCCAGGTAGACCCCCAAGACGTTCCCATTAAAGAAGACACTCCTCTGAGACCGGTCAGTCCGTATGCCGTTTCCAAGACGACGCAAGATCTCCTAGGATGGAGCTACTTTGTGAGTTACAAGATGCGTATTATCCGTACTCGCATGTTTGCTTATCTGAATCCTCGACGCACGGACCTTTTTGCGACTTCCTTTGCCAAGCAGATTGCGTTGATTGAGGCGGGACTTCAAAAAGAGTTGGTGCACGGCAATCTTGATTCAGTCCGTACGTTGATTGATGTGCGGGATGCGATGCGGGCCTATTGGGAAGCCGTTCTGTACTGCCAGCCTGGCGAGGTGTACAATATCGGCGGTGAGACCACGATGACCGTGGGCGAGTGTCTGCAACACCTCATTGCCTTGAGCTCCGTTCCTATTCCTACCCGATCGGATCCGAACCTCTTTCGCCGAGCCGATGTGACACTACAAATTCCTTGCGTGGACAAATTCGTGCGAGAAACCGATTGGCAGCCGCAGTATTCATTTGAGGAGAGCCTTAAAGACTTATTAGAATACTGGAGACGAGAAGTCGATAAAATCGCACAGCGAACCCCCGGAGAAATTTTGAAATGATTATCAGCCGCACCCCCTTCCGGATTTCCTTTTTCGGAGGCGGAACGGATTATCAGAACTGGTACCGTGAACATGGAGGAGCAGTCCTTGTGACAACGATTGACAAATACTGCTACATCTCCTCTCGGTTTCTACCACCCTTTTTCGAACATAAGACGCGGATCGCTTGGTCTCAAATTGAACAGGTCAAATCGCATGATGAAATCAAGCATCCAGCGGTGAATGCCGCCTTGAAATATCTCGAGATCGAGGAGGGGCTTGAGATTCATCATGACGGGGATATTCCCGCGAGGACCGGTCTGGGATCGAGCTCTTCTTTTACCGTTGGCCTGCTTCACTCTCTCTATGCCCTCAAGCGAAAAATGCCTACCAAGAGCCAGTTAGCCCTCGAGGCCATTCACATTGAGCGGAATATTGTGAAAGAGATCGGAGGGATTCAGGATCAGGTGGCGACGGCTTTTGGGGGATTCAACCGGATCAGTTTCTCAGGTAATAACGACTTTCATGTTCAGCCCATCATCATGGATCGAGATCGCCTGACGGAATTCCGGGCGCATTTGATGCTTTACTTTACAGGTTTTTCTAGATTTTCTTCTGACATTGCAGAGAAGCAAGTCGAGGGCATGAGCCGGAAGAGAAACGAATTGTTCAAAATACGAGAGATGGTGGATGAGGCCGTTTCGATCCTCACGGGGGGAGAGGACCTTTGTGAATTTGGAAAACTTCTGGATGAATCTTGGAAAGTCAAGAAGACGCTCTCCGGGAAAATTTCTAACCCCACCGTCGATGAGATCTACCGTGTGGCAGTAGGCGCGGGGGTTTTGGGAGGCAAACTGCTCGGTGCCGGAGGAGGGGGGTTCATGCTCTTCTTTGCCAGACCCGAAAGCCATGCGCGAATCAGGGAAAGACTCAAAGGGTTACTCCGCGTTCCATTCGATTTTGAGACGATGGGGAGCCAGATCATCCTCTACCAGCCTGACACATTGATTGATCGAGAATATCCCAAGGGATTTCGCGTCCAGGAGCAGACGGAACCGTTGGGGGTAACGTCTTAAGGCAGTTTGCGGAGACCGCAACAAATGAAACAGACTGACGGTTGGACCTTCGGGAAGCATGCCTTGATTACAGGGGCTTCCAGCGGCATCGGGAGAGAGCTGATTGGTCATTTGATGGGCGTGTGTCGAAAGCTGACTCTCGTGGCCAGAAATCGGGACGGCAGACTCGATCTCGTGGCGAAGGAATTGACGGCTTGGGGAAATCAGAGAAAAGAGGGAATGAAGACAGAGATCCAGGTTTGTCCCCTTGATATCTGTGATGTGCGAGGAATGACCCGCCTCATCAAACAGATCTATGAGCACAACGAAGATCAAGTGGATATCTTCATCAACTGTGCGGGGGGCAGCCATGTCTACGGCACCCTCGAGTCTATGAGTCATGCGGATATTGAAAGAATTTTTGATGTCAATGCGAAGGCACCCCTTTTTTGGTTCAGGGAGTTGTTGCCGAGAATGAAGCGGAACACCATGAAACGGGGTGATTTGAAGCGAGCCCATGCCATCCTGCTCTCCTCCCGATCGGGAGAGCGCACTCTTCCCAAGCTCAGCGTCTACACGGCCGCCAAAGGATCGATTGAAAAATTAGTGGAGGCCATGCAGAAGGAATACGCCCAGCATCGCCTCGTCTTTACCCTTGTGAACCCCGGCTCTATCAATACCGCCTTCACCGCCGAGTGGGATGAAGCGACAAGAAATGCTCACAATGCGGAGAGCATGACGACGGAGGAGGCAGTGCTCCCCATTGTTCATGCGCTCAATGCGCAGTTCGCCGTCAATAGGATCTCGTACGAATCATTGCAGCAATGGTTGAATGAGCCGGGAGTTTTGATTGACCGGATCGCCCGGGCGAAGCGTTCTCCGGCGATGAAATGAAGAAGACCATCAATTTAGTCTTATCCCGTCTGCCGCGCTCCGGCATCCGAAGGATTACTGACCGAGTCTTAGAGTTGAATGAAAGGGACGGTCAGAGTCCGGTGATTCATTTAGGGTTGGGACAACCTCAAGAACCGACGCCACGCGCCATCTGTGAGGCCGTGTCTGAAGCCGCCCTTAATGGGTTTACTAAATACACTCTCAATGCCGGATGGCTTGAGCTTCGAAAGGCCGTCCAGCAAAAACTCCGTCGTTTGAATCGCATCGAGGTGGATTGGGACGACATTTTTATCACCCCCGGCGCGACCTACGGCGTTTCAATTGTCGTGGGGACACTCATCAATCCCGGTGACGAAGTTCTTGTCCCCGATCCCGGCTATCCCAACTTTGCTGCTTCTGTTCTTCACTATGGCGGGAGAGTCAAATACTACACCCTTGAAGAGGCGGACGGCTTTCAAATCGATTTCGACCAACTCAATTCCCTGGTCACTGACAAAACTAAGCTTCTCATCGTCAATTCCCCTTCGAACCCTACGGGAGTTGTTTTTTCAGAAGAGCAGATCCGCGAACTGGTCGACTTCACGGCCAAGAAAAACTTATGGCTTCTGAGCGACGAAGTTTATGAAGCGTTTGTCTTCTCCGGGAAATGTGTCTCACCCTTGTCGTATCCCCATACGGAACATGTCCTTGGTGTTTATAGTTTTTCTAAGACTTACAACATGACGGGTCTCAGGGTGGGTTACCTTGTGACCAAAAACAAAGAGCTTTATCGAAGCTTCATCAATGCGCAGGAATTATACATTTCATCGGCGCCGTCCGTGTCGCAAGCGGCGGCACTGCGTGCCTTGCAGGACTGCGAGGGAGACGTGGAGGAGCTGAGACAGCGGTTTCACAAAAAACGGGATTTAGCCCTGAGTCTTCTAGAAGAGGAAGTCCACTATGTCCCACAGGGTGCTTTTTATATTTTGGTGGATATTCGAAAGACAGGCCTCTCTTCAGACTCATTCGCCGATTTGCTCTTGGAAGAAAAACGAGTCGCCGTGGCACCCGGTGCCACCTTTGGCCCCTCCTCCGATAAGTTTATCCGAATCGCTTTGACTGCCGAAACCACTTTGTTGAAAGAAGGCATTCAGAGAATCAAAGAATTCATCCAGGAAAGAACCTTGACCCGAGTTTCATCTCTTGCCGGCCGCTGAAGTTTCTTCCCTCGACCCTCGACTGCTCATTGGAATCTTGGCTTGCAGCCACAAGGCTAAGACGATCGCCTGTCTGGAGAGTTTGGCCGCGAACGAGGATCGAAATTTTGACGTTTTCTTAATCGACAACGGATCCAACGAGGAGATCGGGGAGGCCGCGAAAAAGTTTCCCTTCGTGACGGTTCGCGTCGAGCCCAGGAATGTCGGCGCCGCGGCCGGGCGCAATCTCATCCGCCATCACTTTCTTGAAAAAGGGAAGTGGTCCTACCTTCTTTTCATGGACAACGACCTTCTAGTACTTCCTCAAACTCTTGGAAAGGCCCTCGCTCAGGCCGAGGCCTTGAGGGCGCGCGGAATTCCGCTGGGCGGGGTCGGCGCCCACATCGTTTACCGCTCGGAGCCCGAGAAATATTGGTCCGCGGGTGGGGGATTGATCGATTGGGAAAAGGCCTGGTTTCGGGAGGGGGGGCAGGGAGGGATTCGGGGAAAGGATTTCCCGGAACCCCGCCGTCTTGACACGTCTCCGACCGCCTTTCTTCTCGTGACCCGTGATGCGGCGGAGGAGACGGGTCCTTTTGTGGAGGATTATTTCGTCTACTTCGAGGACGCCGACTGGTGCTGGCGGATGGTGAAAGCGGGTTTCGAGTTATGGTCTGCTCCGGAATGCGTGGCCCTTCACGATATTTCATCGTCTCTTGGGAAATGTTCGCCCCGTTTCTACTACTTCCGCACACGAAACCGGATGTGGTTCTTTCAAGCGTTTTCGCCGGATCGGGCGGGTCAAATCCGGCGGCGAATTTTCAAGGATGTGATTTGGAACGGGGTTTATCCCGAGCTTCGGGCGGGAAATTTCAGTGCGGCGTGGGCCGTCATCCGAGGATTCCTGGCCGGCCTCCGGCTCCCTCCAGGTCTTCGGAAACGAGAGGACTCATCCACTTTTTTCCAGGCAGGCTCCCCACGAAAGGACGTGGCCGCCGGGATTCCCCTTTGAATTCCCGAGGAAGGCCATCGCGCAGGCGAGAGTCAGAAACAAGGGAACGGTCGCCTGAATCAATTTAAGGATGACCCGTTTGGGGAGCGCGAGGTCTTTGGGAACCCAAGCGAAGCGGCGGTGATAGTCCAGGGCGAGCGTCTGCCAGAAAAATGTTTGGAAATTCCCCATCGGTTTTAAATCCACGATTCGGAATCCCATTTCAGGAGCGAGGGCCTGGAGGGCATGCCCCGTGAATCGCCAGTAATCATGGGGCTCGCCGTGCAGGGGAACGGAGAAGGGGACGGTGAGAATCAACGGAGCGCCCGGTTTGAGCGCGCGGTGAATTTCGCCGAGCGCCGCCTTGAAATCCGGAACGTGTTCAATGACCTCGGAACAAAGCGCCCAATCGAGCGATCCGGTTTGAATGGCCGTCCGCTGGATATCCATTAAAACGTCCACTTTCTTTCCTTCACAGGCCGTCACGTCCATTCGCCACATACGAGCGGCTCGCGGGACGAGGAAAGACCAGTCTGAGCTGCCGGCGCCGAAATTAAAACCCACTCCCTTCATCTGGGGGAGCCATCTTTGAAGGAATTTCAGCCGGAGACGATTGGTAATGGCGTAACGGAAGGCAGGTGAGGTTTCCGTATTTTCTCGTTCCATGAGGGCTTAGGTTGTACTAAAATATCAAATCTTGAATCCCATCGCGAGGAAAAAAGAAGAGCCGTGGCAGTCCTAACCACTTCCCATAAAAGTAGATACAAGGCCCCGAAGGCCCGATCTTCGGGAACGGTTCGAATCGGACTGGTGGGTTACGGCTATTGGGGACCTAACCTGGTACGGAATTTCTACGAGATTCCCACGGCCGAGATCACAGCTCTCTGCGACCTTCGGGAAGACCGGCTCAAGCCCCTCGCCCGAAAATTCCCCTCCGCCAAGCTCACCACCAATCACGAAGAATTAATCCGCGACAAATCCCTCGATGCCCTCATCATCGCCACACCCATCTCGACCCATTATGAAATTGCGAGGCAGGCGCTTATGGCCGGCAAGCACGTGATGATTGAAAAGCCGCTCGCTCAAAATGTGCGCCAGGCGATGATCCTCACACAGTTGGCGAGGCGGCACAACCGGATCCTGATGGTCGGACACACCTTTGAATACAATCCGGCCGTCTTGAAAGTCGCGGAGATTTTAAAAACGGGGGAAGTGGGAAAACTTTATTACATCGATTCGGTCCGGGTGAATTTAGGGCTTCACCAATCGGACGGACTCAACGTGATCTGGGACCTCGCACCCCATGACCTTTCCATCATCCTGCATTGGGTGGGAGAGGTTCCCAAAAAAGTCAGCGCTTCGGGACGGGCCTTTGTCCGCTCCGGGATCGAGGACGTCGCTTTTCTTCATCTCGAATTTCCGGGCGGCGCCTTGGCTCACATCCATTTGAGCTGGCTCGCGCCGACCAAGATCCGCCGGATGACCGTGGTGGGAGATAAGAAGATGGTGGTTTACGACGACCTTGAGAGTGCGGAAAAAATCAAGGTGGCCGACCGCGGTGTCCACTGGGACCCCGCCAATCCCCAACTCAAAGTGGGTTACCGGATGGGCGACATCGTCAGTCCGCGCGTGGAAGTAAAGGAGCCCCTTTCCGAGGAGTGCAATCATTTCATTCAATGCATCCTTCAAAACACTCGTCCGCTGACGGATGGAGAAAAAGGGCTCCAGGTCGTGCGAGTCCTGGAAGCGGCGGACCGGTCTCTCAAGCGCGGCGGCATTCCGATTTCCCTTTGAGCTCCATGCAAGACCACGGTATTCCACCCAACTCTTACAATCCACACGCTTGGATCATTGGTAAGCCCAAGATCGGCAAGGGGACCTGGATCGGTGCCTTTTGCGTCATTGATGCTCAAGGCGGGCTTGAGATTGGCAAGGGTTGCAACATCAGTTGTGGGGCCCACGTGCTCACGCATTCAACGGTCCGACGTTGTGTGAGCGAAGGCCGCTATAGCCCAGTCGACCGCGCGAGTGTGAAAATCGGCGATTACGTTTTCATTGGAGAAAATGCGACGGTTCTAAAAGGTGTCGAGATCGGTCACCACAGCGTCATCGGTGCCGGCACGGTGGTCAAAGAGAGCGCCAAGATTCCGCCGTATTCTCTGGTGGTGGGGGTTCCGGGAAAAATCGTGCGAAACCTTGAAGACGAAGTGACGTCTCTGAAGAAGAACAAGAAATCCCTTTCAAAAAAACGCACGCGCTCACTCGTGGTAGCCCGATGAAAAAATGGCCCGGTGTAAAAATAGAAATAGGCGGAGGGGCCCAGATTGACGAGGATGTCATTTTGGGTTATCCCTCAGGCCGGCTCAAGCAGAAAGGCGAGGTCAATATTGGCGGCGCCGCCACAATTCGAAGTGGAAGCATCATTTATCAATGTGTCGAAATTGGTGAGCGATTTGAGACCGGTCATCATGTCGTCATCCGGGAAGAGAATCAGATCGGGGACCACGTGTCGATCTGGACGAACACGGTCATCGATTACGGATGTCGGATCGGCAATCACGTCAAGATCCACACGAATTGTTACGTGGCCCAATTCACGGTGATTGAGGATGGCGTCTTCATTGCGCCGGGAACCACTTTTGCCAATGACAAATACCCGGTGAGTTCCCATCTCGAGGGGCCGGTCGTGAAGCGCGGTGCGCGGATCGGCGTGAACGTCACGCTTCTCCCCGGCGTCACGGTAGGCGAGGAGGCGCTCGTCGGTGCCGGGAGCGTGGTCACCAAGGACGTGCCTCCCCACTCGGTGGTCATGGGGAATCCCGCCCGCGTCAGGGAAAGCATTTCGAAAAAATCCAGATGATAGCTTATTATCAAAATAAAAAAGTCTTGGTGACGGGTGGAGCCGGTTTCATTGGTTCCGAACTGGTCCGTCAGCTGGTGAGCCAAGGTGCGCAAGTCACGGTCGTCGATTCCCTGGTGAACGGGAAAAAAGAGAATCTAGACGGCCTTTTGTCTCAGGTGAACTTGGCCGTCACCGATATCCGGGATGAGAAGTCCCTGATGAAACTTCTCGAGGAAACGGACATCCTTTTTCATCTGGCCTGCTTGGGCCTTCGTCATTCCCTCCACTCGCCCGAGGAAAACCACGAGGTCAACGCCACGGCCACCCTCAAGCTTCTTTCCCTGGCCCGGAAGGCGCGCGCGAAACGTTTCGTCTATGTTTCGAGTTCGGAAGTTTACGGGACGGGTCAAGAGGTCCCGATGACGGAGACCCACCCCACCTTTCCAAGACAAGTTTACGGTGCGGCCAAGCTGGCCGGCGAAGGTTATGCCCGAGCCTTCTATGAATCTTACGGGTTTCCCGCGGTCGTGGTTCGTCCCTTCAACACGTACGGCCCCCGCTCTCATCACGAGGGGGATTCGGGCGAAGTGATTCCGAAATTTCTCCTTCGCTCTCTGGCGCTCCGGCCTCTCGTTATCTTTGGGGACGGAACCCAGACGCGGGACTTCACCTATGTGAGTGACACGGCGAAGGGAATTCTTCTGGCCGGGTTTCGTCCCGAAGCCGTCGGCCAAACCCTCAATCTCGCTTCGGGAAAAGAAATCTCTATCAATGGCTTGGCGCGCGAAGTGATGGCCGTGACAGGTCGCGAAGTCCCCCTTGAACATGACGTTCCGAGGCCCGGGGATACGCTCCGGCTCCTGGGGGATGCCTCGAAGGCGAAACAGATCCTTGGATTCGAGCCGCAGATTTCGCTTCGCGACGGAATGAGCAAGTTGAAGGAATGGTACTTGGGTCGGGGAATTCCCGTCGAGAAGCTTTTGGAGGAAGAAGTTGTCCGCAACTGGGAAAAGAAATCTTATTCCTATCGCTAAGCCCTGGATGGGAGAGGCCGAGGCCCAGGCTGCCGAGCGGGTCATCCTCTCGGGCTGGGTCACGCAGGGCCCCGAGGTCGAGGCCTTTGAAAAGGAATTTGCCCGGTCCGTCGGCGCCCCGTTCGCCTGCGCGGTTTCAAGTTGCACGGCCGCTCTCCATTTGGCCCTCCTTGCGGTCGGCGTGAAGACAGGCGATGAAGTCATCACCGCGAGTCATTCTTTCATCGCGACCGCCAACAGCATCCGCTATGTCGGTGCGACGCCGGTCTTCGTTGATATTCAACCCAGCACGTTTAACCTGGAACCCACGCTGGTTGAGAAGGCCCTCACCCGCCGCACGCGCGCCATTCTTTGCGTCCATCAAATGGGAATGCCCTGTGATTTAAGGGCCCTTCTTGATATCGCCGGGCGACACCATCTCCCCGTGATTGAAGACGCCGCCTGCGCCATCGGGAGTGAGATTTCTTGGAACAACCGGTGGGAGAAAATCGGAAAGCCCCACGGAGCTATTGCCTGTTTTTCTCTGCATCCCCGGAAAGTCATCACCACCGGCGACGGGGGGATGGTGACGACCGCGAACCCGGAATGGGACCGGAAGTTTCGTTTGCTTCGCCATCATGGAATGGGAATTTCAGATTCAACGCGGCATGCGGCGGGCGAAGTGATTTTTGAATCCTATGAGACCTTGGGCTACAACTACCGAATGACCGACATCCAGGCCGCGGTGGGACGGGAACAATTGAAGAGGCTTCCCGCGATTCTGGAAAAGCGCCGGGCCCTGGCTGTACAATACCGTGAAAAATTGGGACGGATTCCCGGTTTGAGACTTCCCGAAGAGCCTTCATGGGCACGAAGCAATTGGCAAAGCTACTGCGTCCGTCTTCCCGAAGGCGTGGATCAGCGCGAAGTGATGCAACGGATGCTGGACCAGGGAGTGGCCACGAGACGGGGGATCATGTGCTCTCACCAGGAAGCGGCCTACGCGGACAAGCAATTCTGGTCTTCGGCCGGTGAATTGAAAGAAAGTGAACGCGCCGAGGAAGAAGCCATCCTTCTTCCGCTTTATCCAGAAATGTCCCGGGCCGAGCAGGACCGGGTCGTGGAAGTTCTGGCTGGGGCCCTGGAGCCCGTGAAGCGATGAGCGCCTTCAAGACCGAAACCCAGCTTCAATCCTCCGCCTCCCAGCGGACCCAACTTTTTCTCTCCATCGTGATTCCAGCCTTCAATGAAAGGGACAATCTTCCCAAAACTCTTGAAGAGCTTGAATCAGCCATCGGGCGGTCTGCAAATGTCCGGGATTATGAAGTCGTCGTCGTGGACGACCACTCAACGGATGGGACATTCGAATTGATCAAGTCCCTCGACAATCCCCGGATTCGTGCGATCCGCTTGAGCCGACAATGTGGGAGCCATGCAGCGCTTCGTGCCGGGATTGCCCTAGCCCAAGGCGATGCGACCTTGTGCCTTTCAGCCGACGGTCAGGAAGATCCGGCTGTCCTCGGGGCGATGCTCGGGAAACTCAACGCAGGCGCCCACGTGGTATGGGGTGTTCGCCGAAAGAGGGAGGAGCCTTTTTTCACGAGAATGCTCGTCGGCCTCGCTTATGGGTTGATTCAATCTCTCGCGCCTTCCAACGTTTCCGAAATCAATCTTTCCAATGCAGATTTTTATCTTCTTTCGAAAAAGGCGGTAGAGGCCATCAACCACTGTCCGGAAAGACACACTTCGCTTTTCGGACTGATTCTTTGGCTCGGATTCAAACAGGAAGCGGTCCTTTATGACCGCCGAGCCCGCCGGATGGGAAAATCCAAGTGGCGCTTTCGGGGCCTCTTCCAGCTTCTGGTCGATTGGATTGTGGCCTTCTCCGGCATTCCGCTGAAACTGATTTCGATTCTTGGATTTCTCACCGCGGCGCTCGGATTTTCTTACGCGGTCTTCATCGTCGGTTACACGTTGCTGGGCTACGCCAAACCCGGCTGGGCGGAGACCGTGGTCCTCATCCTCGTCCTGGGCGGCGCCCAGATGATGATGCTCGGAGTCATCGGGGAATACCTCTGGCGGACGCTCGATGAGACGCGCCAAAGGCCCCTTTACTTCATCGAAGCGAGGACCGACGAGTGACGGTGAAAGGTTTTATCCTGAGTTGGGGGTTCATCCTCCTCTCCGCTCTTTTTGATTCTTACGCCGCCTTTGTCGTGAAGTGGAAGTTCAATCAATTGGGGCCATTTGACACCAGTTCGACCGGTTCGGTCCTGAATTATCTCGGGAAATTCATTCAATCCCCTCTTCTTGCGACGGCGGTCGTCACGTTTTGTCTCGCGCCGGGGCTTTGGTTTTTCGCCCTGAACCGGGTCCAGCTTTCCGTGGGTTACCCGACCCTGGTAGGATTTCATCTCATCTTCATTCTCATTTTCGGATTGCTCTTTCTGGGGGAACCCCTCACGCAGACGAAAACCATCGGTCTCGTTTTTATCTTTTTGAGCCTTTTCTTCCTCTTCAGATCCTAGTTTTTTTCGTCATGAAAACTCCCGTCAAAATCGGAATGGCTCAGTTGTTGGTCGAGGGAGGCGAACCCCACCGCAACCTCGAGCGCGCCGAGAAAATGATTGCCGAGGCCGCCCAAAAAGGCTGCCAGATCGTCCTTCTCCCGGAGGTGATGGACCTCGGCTGGACGCATCCGAGCGCCCTCACCGAGGCCGAACCGATTCCGGGGCCGCGGAGTGAGCGCCTCTCGGAGTGTGCCCGCAAATACCAGGTTTATATCTGCGCAGGTTTGACGGAAAAGGCGGGGGAGCGTCAGTACAACACTGCCCTTCTCATCAACTCCGCGGGCGACCTCATTCTCAAGTATCACAAGATCAACCTTCTCCTCGTGGAGCAACCCTTCTACAGCGTGGGACAGGGCCTCGCGGTCGTGGACACGTCATTGGGTACGATTGGCGTCAACATTTGTGCGGACAATTACCTGGACGGACTTCCCATCGGACATGCGCTCGCACGGATGGGCGCCCAGCTCATTCTTTCCCCCTCCTCGTGGACCGTGGATTATTCCGTGGACGAGACGCAGGACCCTTACAAGGAGAAGTGGCTCAAGCCCTACTCGATTCTCGCCCAGCTTTATGATTTGGTGATTGTCGGGACCACGAGCGTGGGCTACATCGTGGGCGGGCCTTATGAAGGAAAGAAAATGGTGGGGTGCTCGCTTGCGGTGGGGAAATCGGGCATCGTGGCTCAAGGGGCCTTTAACGAATTCGCAGGCGAACTCATCGTGGCCGACATCCCCATTCCCGAACGGTCCGAAAAGGGAACCGCGATCGGAGAAATGTTGAAAAAGAAGGGTTATCAGATTGACCCAGTTGCTTAGTCCCTCCTCTCTGAAAAAGATTTTCTGGTTTTTTTTAAAATACGTTTATGCCCTCGTCTCTTGTATCTACTTATTTGTGTTTGGTTTTTTCATTCGGAGGAACCGGGACATCCTTTCGGCAATCGCAGTCCATTTCGGGCTTGGAAGAAATTCCTCTCAGACGATGAAGCCGATATTGCCGCAGATTGAAATGGGAAAGATTCTTGGATCCGCTTCTTCCGTTACCGTATTGGAGCCCATTTTTCAAAAAGGGAATGTCACGTTGCTTGAGCTTTGCTTTATGAATCAACTGATTCAGAAAGTGGACCCAAAGGTGCTTTTCGAAATGGGGACTTTTGATGGAAGAACAAGCTTAAATATGGCGGCAAATACGAGGGGCGATGCTCAAGTTTTCACTTTAGACCTTCCTAAAGAGAAAATGCAATCCGCAAAATTGACGCTGGAACCTAAGGAGAAAATGCTTGTTGACAAGCCTCGTTCGGGAGAAAGGTATCGTGGCTCTCCGTATCAGGCTAAGATTGTCCAACTATACGGAGATACCGCCGATTTTGACTTTTCTCCGTATTTTAACGCAGCCGATTTCATCTTTATTGATGCGTCCCATGCTTATGATTATGTCTTGAATGATTCCCGTATCGCCTTAAAGTTGTTAAGGAATGGCAAAGGAGTGATCTTGTGGCACGACTATGCTGGATGGCCGGGAGTCACACGAGCCCTGAATGAACTTTTTTTGAATCAAATAGAATTCAAAAATTTGCGGCATATTCAAGAGACCAATTTCGCTTATTTACAGCTTTGAGGATCAGAGAAATGCTCAAGAAGAAGGGTTATTCGTTTGACAAGGTCATTTAGTTTTTTTCTGTTGGCGCTGACCCTCATCGGTGTTTTCTTTCTCGGTTTTGTCACGAAACCGTGGGGTGCGGGACTCTCGGCTGACTCTTCCGGCTACATTGTCTCCGCGCGAAGTTTTCTGAGAGGCGAAGGATTCCGGGAAATTCCCCACTGGAACGGCACGGCCCCGATGATCAACTTTCCTCCCTTGCAATCGATCTTGCTTGCTGGAATCGGCCTTTTTGGGCCCGACCCGGTGGAAGGGGCGAGAGCCCTCAATCTCATTTTTTTTGGAGCCAATCTCCTTCTGGCCGGAATTTTGATCTTTCACGTCACCCGTTCCCTGCTTGTTTCCCTCGCGGGCACCTTTCTCACCCTCACTTCCCTGGTGATCTTGGAAGTTCACGCCATGGTCTGGTCCGAACCTCCCTTTCTGTTTTTTGGTTTCCTGGGACTCTTCGAACTCGCACTTTACCTCCAAGGAAAGAGGGGACCCTTTTTTTTCTTCTCAGCCGGTGCCTTTCTTGCGCTGGCCTTTCTCGCAAAATATTCAGGCGTTTCCTTCGTGGCGGCGGCCTTGGCGGGAATCCTTCTCCTGGAAAGGAAGTCTTTTTCCAAACGCCTCGCAGAGGTTTTCATGATGGGAATAGTGAGTTGTCTTCCTATAGCGCTTTGGCTCGTTCGGAACCGGCTCGCCGCTGGAAAGTCCACCGAGCTGATGTGGTATTTCGAGCCCTACCTCAACGTCACCTTAAGGAAGCTTCTCGCTTATCCCTCCGCTTGGCTTCTCCCCGAAAGTGTTCCGGCCGTGATTCGAGGTGGGGCCCTCGCGCTTTTCTTGGGTTTCCTCGCCACCGTTGGATTCGTTCAGTGGCGAAAGAAAGAAATTTCCATCCTCTCGCAACTCGCCCTTCTCCTGATCGCGAGCCACGTCGGGATTTATATTTTCACGACCGTCTTCATGGGGGAGCAGCCCTTCGACAACCGGGCGTTGTCGCCCGTTTTCATCGCGTTCATGATCTACGCTTCAGAGACATGCGGACGGCTTTGGAAAGAATCCCATCGAAGGTCTCTGATTCGAACCGGTCTCGCACTTTTGACTCTGACACTTTCCTTTTCTTACGTCGTGAGGGCCTTCAAATGGGGGAATCAAGTACGCAAAGAAGGATTGGGCTACGCCAGCCGGGAATGGAAGGAGTCCCAGGTCATCCAGGGCGTGAGAAAACTTCCCTCCAACATTCCTATTTACACGAACGGCCTCGATGCCGTCTATCTTCTCGCCAACAAACCCGTTTCTTCCATTCCTGCCAAAGAGAACGTGCTCAAGGTCCACGTGCCGGATCCCGAGCGCCGCGCCTTCAAGAATTATCCCGACGAACTGGAAAGAATGACAGACGAACTCCGGGCGAACCGGGGTGTCGTGGTGTATCTGAATAAAATTTACTGGCGCTGGTATTATCCGAGCGAAAAGGAGCTGGTCCAGCGCGTGCCGCTCCAAGTCCTCGAGAAGTTTGATGACGGGACCCTCTACAAGGTGAAAGAATAATGAAAAATTCGACGGGTCCCCGGAGTATTTTGGAGATTCCTTTCGTGTACCGGCTTTCGCAGGCGATCTTGGCGCCTGGAGCGGCGGAGGCCATCCTCTCCGAAGTCCGGAACACGCTCAATCCTTCCATCTTGGCGCGTCAAAGCCTGGATGTGGGATCGGGCCCGCGGTCGCTTTTGTGGGATCTCAATGTGCAGCCCGTCGGCTTGGATCCGGTTCACGCTTACAACCTTCGTTTTCAGGAAAGGGGGAGGCCGGCTATCACGGGAACGGCCACGGCCCTTCCCTTTTTGGACGATTCCCTCGATAATGTCTGGAACTTTGGGCTTCTGCACCACCTCTCCAATGAAGAGGCAGCCCAAGCGGTGCGCGAGATGCTCCGCGCGGTCCGTCCCGGTGGATGGGTCGTGGTCTTTGACGGCGTGACGCCGCATTCAGCTTTCAGGCGGCCCCACATGTGGCTCTTGCGGAGGCTCGACCGGGGGCGCTACATGCGCAGACAAGAAGCACTCGAGGCCCTTTTGGCGGAGCGGGAGCAGTGGCTTGTGAAACGGTTTCAATACTGCCTCTGGGGCCACGAGGGAGTCCTTTGCGTCTATCAAAAACCTAAAAATGGAACTTGAACTGAACGTTGCCCAGCCTCGATTCGCCGTAAGCGCGGAAAAAAGCTACCGACTCTGTACGCGCTGCATCATCGATACGACCGTGCCCAGCGTGACCTTCGATGAAAAAGGGGAGTGCAACTTCTGCCGTCTCCATGACAAGATGGACCGGGATTATCCCTTAAATGAGGAAGGCCGGAAGAAGCTCGACTCCATCCTCGCGGACATCAAGAGGAAAGGCCGAAGAAAAAAATACGATTGCGTTCTTGGCGTGAGCGGGGGACGGGACAGCATCTTCACGCTTTACCTCACGACCCAACGATTGGGACTGAGACCCCTCGCGGTCCACTTCAACGACGGCTTCGGAAATCCCGTGGCCGGGGAAAACATGGTCAAGGCGGCCAAGAAGCTGGGCTTCGACCTTCGGACGATCACTTCCGACTGGCGGGAATCCAAGGACCTCAAGATCGCTTTCCTTAAGGCGTCCACGCCCGATCTGGAAGTGGCTACGGACATCGGCATTGCGACGGCCCTTTACGGCGTCGCCGCGAAGGAAGGATTGAAATACGTCCTCTTCGGTCAATCCTTCCGCACCGAGGGAATCTCACCGCTCTCCTGGAACTATCTGGATGGGAAATACATGAAGGCCGTTCATCAACAATTTGGGACGGTTCCTTTAAGAAAATGGAAGCCCACGGATCCGGGTTTCAACCTCGATCTTCTTGAAATTTTCTATTACGCCTTCTGGAAGGGAATCAAGGTCATTCCCATCCTTTACTATTACCCTTATGTGCGGCGCGAGGCGGAGGAGGTCCTGAAAAGGGAACTCGACTGGGTCTATCCCGGGGCCCATTACTATGACGATCTCTACCAGGCCCTGATGAACTATGTTTTCCGGAAGAAGTTCAACATCGACCGGCGTAAATTCAATTATTCCGCTCTCATCCGTTCCGGACAGATGGTGCGCGAAGAAGCGCTCGAGCGAGTCAAACAGATTTATGTGATTGAAGACCCGGACGTGATCCGGCTTTGCGTGAAGCGGCTCGGCCTCACGAAGGAGGAATTCGAAGCATGCCTGGCTCGGCCCGCGAAGACCTTCCGCGATTACCCGAACCACTACGGCCTCATCCGAAAACTCAAAGTCCCGATTCAGATCCTGAGCCGGCTCTCTCTCATTCCCGGCTCGACCTATGACAAGTACTTTCACTGCGGGGCGTGAAGCTTCTTCCCGATGAGGGTCTGGGCGGTGGTCGGTCTCCTCGCAGCAATTTACTTCGGCGCTGCGCTCGCCACGGTCCGTGGCCACACCCTCGAGGTGGTTGACGCACAAGAACAGATCCACGAGGGCGTGAAGCACTTTCAAAGACCCGCGACCCTCCTCGAGCCCGATTACGTCGGACGAAAGCAGCTGACCGCAACCCTCTTTCTCGGGATCCTCCATCAATTTTTTGGAATGGAGCCCTTTCCCTATCATGCGGCGCTTCTCGGACTCCACGGCCTCATCTTTCTTCTGGTCATTTGTCTCGCGCGAAGCCTGGGCTTGGGGAATCTCGCCTCCGCGATGGCCGGGCTCTTCTTTCTCGTGCTGGGCATTCACCACCAGGCGGTGACGTGGATCGGGAACACGACCCGGATTGTGATGACCCTTTTTCTTCTCGTCGCTTTTCTTTCGTTGGTCCGTTACCGGAAGACCGGACGGAAAATCGACCTGGTTTTGGGGTGGCTCTCCTGGCTCCTCGCCCTGCAGGGGAGTCCGGACGCCGTGACGCTCCCCGTCCTTCTTGTGGGATACGATCAATTGATTGCGAGAAAGAACCTCCTTTCCCGTGAAAATCGAAGACTCCTCATCGGGTATCTGGCGATGATTCTCTTCGCGGTCCTTTACGTGCTGGGGCTCTTTGTTTTTTATGGAGGGCTCCAGTACGTGAGCGCGGTCCATCATGGGAACTTTCAATGGATGAAACGATTCGCAGGGATTGTTTGGACGCTCGCAAATCTTTTCATTCCGAGACGCGAGATCCTGGCGCCTTTTGTCCGGCCGTCTCTTTTCGTCCGCGTTTTAATTCCCTTTGTTCTTCTGACGCCGGTTCTTGGTTTTCTTCGGCGGAGCCTTTCTCTTTTTCTGAAGGATCCCCCTTTTAAGTTTCTTTCCCTATTTTGCCTTTGGTGGTTCGTGATGGCCTTCCTCCCGTATTCGGTTTTGGAGCGTCCCTTCGGCTGGCAGGAATTCCCGCCGGCCCGCTACTTTTATGTTCCGATGATCGGGATGAGCCTTTGGGTGGGGAGAGTCGGGGAGACTTTATGGAAGGGCCTGAGGGGGATCGGAAGAGGGTGGACGCTCGCGGCCGTCCTTTACTTTTATCTTCTGAACGTGTGGACTTTTTGTCTGATGTCGGACAAGTTGAACCAGGCGTGGAGCACGTGACGGAAATGCAGACCCGGAAAATCCTCCACAACACCTTCGCATTCCTGGGCGGTGAATTTTTCTATCATTTCATCAATTTCCTTGCCTGCATTCTTATCGCAAGAGCCCTCGGGGGGGAGGGCTACGGCCAATTCAGCTTCATTTACGTTTACCTTTCCTTCTTTGAGGCCTTCGTCCAGTTCGGACTGAATGCGGTTCTCACGCGAGAACTGTCCCACGACGAGGAAAATTCGCCGCGGATCCTCGGCAATGCACTTCTTTTTCGTGCAGCGCTCGTCGTGGCGTCGCTTCCCGTCACTGTGACGCTCGTCCGGTTGCTCGGTTACCCCGCGACCATCCAACAGGGAATCTTTCTGGCGTCCTTTCAGCTTTTCTTCACGCTGAGGCCTGTTTTCGAGGCGGTCTTCCGCGCCCGGCTTCAGATGATTGTTCCGGCCGTTTGGAACGTGATCCGGGCCTTCGTGAACCTGGGCCTCGTCGCAATTGTGGCCCGCATGCGGCCAAGCCTTCCCTTTTTCATCCTGACTTATCTCGCAAGCGGGAGCATTTCACTGGTGGGTCTTGCCTTCTCATCGCAGAAACGGATCGCCATCGATCTTCGGCCGGACCGGAAATTGCTCGCTCACCTCATCCGGGAATCCGCTCCGCTTGTGCTTTCAGCCTACCTCACCCTTCTTTACTACCGGATTGATGTAATGATGCTCTCGATGATGAAAACCTTTCGGGACGTGGGTTATTACAGCGTGGCCGTCCGGCTCACCGAATCGCTCAATATCCTCTCGAACGGTCTTCTCATTTCGTTGTTTCCGCTTTTTTCGAAGGCGTTTGCCGGGAACCGCATCGAATTTGAGATGCTCATCGCCAAAGCCTTTCGCTGGATGCTGCTCCTCGGTGCCCCGCTTTTGATCGGAGGGGTGCTCACGGCCGACGATCTGATTCATCTTTTTTTCGGCTCGGAATACGCTTCCTCCGGCGCCACGCTCAAGATTCTCCTCGGGTACACCTTTTTTTGCTTCGTGGGAATGGTCCTGGCCAATGTGCTGATTGCCTGCCGGAAGCAGATGGCGGATATGTGGATCTCCGCCTCGCTTGTTTTTCTCAATATCGGACTCAACTGGTTTTGGATCCCTTCCTTCAATTACAACGGGGCGGCCGCGGCCACAGTGGTCACCGAGGCGGTCGGGGTGGGGATTTATTTCTGGTATGCAATGACTCAACCCGCGATTCGTTTGGCTTTCCCAAGCCGGGAATTCCTGACGACTCTGAAAGTGAACATCCCCTTTGCGGTCCTTCTTTTTTTGATCCGAGGATGGGTCGAGATGCCCGTCTTGATTTTTATTCTTCTGGGGATGGTCATTTACAGCGGGCTTCTCTTTTTTTTCGGCGAACTCTCGTGGAAGGAAATCCGCGAGCTTGCTTAAGGCTAAGGACGCAGTCCAGCGGATCGGATTGATCGGGGCAGGGTTTGTCATCGCCCTCGCGGTAGCGGAGTTTGTCCTCCGCCTTGGAGTTTTGCCCGCCACTCCCTTTGAGAGGGTCATCCAAGGCGGCCGAACGGCCAATCCTTCTCGGAAGATCCTGATTCTCGGTGATTCTTTCCTCGTCCACTGGGAAACGGGGAAGAGTCTCTATGAATTGCTTGTTAAGGGCCTCGAGCCGGAGGGGGCCGGCATTCTCAATACCTCCGAGGGCGGATTCGGGCCGCTGGATTACCTGACCGCGCTTCGCTCTTACGGCCCCTCTTACCAGCCGGACGTCGTTTTGCTTTTTTATTACGTGGGAAACGACCTGACGAGCATCCAGTATCGAAGTGATGTCTGGCTCTGGATCAAAAGGTATCTGAAGCCGTGGATCATGCGCTTGCGGCTTTATTATTTTTTTCTCGAGAGAGAGGAAGGTTGGCTCCGCGGTCGCTTGAATTACGAAGCGGCCCGGAAGGGGGGGGTCGATCGGCGCACCGTGGACCTTGCCAGGCAGAGGAAAATCAATCCGTGGCTTCTTGAATTAGGACAAGAGAGAAAAAACTTTCTTCTCGACAATCTCCTCGTGGAATCATCGGAGAGCGAGAGGGCGTGGGAGAAAATCAAGGGACTCCTCGGAGAAACTCAGGGCCTTTGCCGGAAGATGGGTGCCCGGCTGATGATCGTTATCCTGCCGAACACGCTTCAGGTCAACCGTTCTCATCTTGAGTTCTATCAAAGGTTGGCCTTCCATGTGGATGAAAGAACGCTGATCTCCGATAAGCCGCAGGCCCTTCTCAGGGAATTCTGCCGTGAGCAGCAAGTTCCCTGCCTGGATCTACTGCCCGCATTCAGAGCCCAGCGCGAGAAGGAATTTTTCCGCGAGAACGATGATCACTTCAATCGTGACGGGAACGAACTCGCAGCCCGTCTCGTCTTGCACTTCATCGAAAAAGAGGCAGTCCTCCGGAAAGGGTGAATGGAATGATGAGCTCCTCTCCCAGAATCATCGTAGGGACTCACGTCTGGAATCAAAAGGAAGCCGTCCTGAATTGCTTGGCTTCACTCATGGCGTTGGATGATTCCCCCCGTCAAATCATCGTTGTCGACAATGCCTCCACGGACGGTGCGTTTGAAGCAATCCAAAGCCGTTACCCAGCTGTGCAAATTGTCACTCACCCGCAAAATCTGGGTTCGGCGGAGGGCGTGAATGCCCTGATCCGTCACGCCATCCAGGAGCGCTCGGATTATCTTTTCGTGGTCGATCCGGCGGGAACCGTGGAGCCGGAGGCGCTTCGAAAACTGATTCGACTGTTGGAAGAGAATCCTCGCCTCGGCGCTGTTTCACCTTCAGTTCAGGACGCGGAGAAACCCGGCCGAGTTTGTTTTGATGAAAATGTGACAGGGAGATTTTGTCTTCTTCGCATGGAAGCCGTGAAACACGTGGGGTTTTTTGATCCGTACTACTTTGTCCATTTCGAGGATGAAGACTGGTTCCTTCGTCTCCAAAACGCCGGTTATTCGACGCAAGTTGCGCCCCAGGCAAAGGTCCGCTTTCGACCTTCTCAGGCCGTCGGCTTTGAGGCGACGGACTTCCGTTATTACCGAACCCGAAACGGCCTCACCTTTCTTAAAAAATACGGTCAGCGGGGGGCCTTCTCTTTTTTTCTCGAGCAGGGTTTTTCGAAATTGTCCCTCCTGGGCCTTTGGGATTTTCTGAGGCAGAAGCGCGGGCGGCGGAATTTCGAACGAAGAGAAGAGCAAAAGTCTTCGCTTCAAGAAACAGGAATGAAAAACAACCTTCTCGTCCGCATCGCGCGCTCAGTCCGATTTCATCTTAAGCAAGCTTTGGGGAGGCCTCTTTCCATCCGCGTTTATGTCAATTGGAACATCGGAGATGAGCTCATCGCATCGCCCGCTTATCTGGCCCTGAAGGAGAAATACCCGAAAGCCGTCCTCTCAGCCCACGTCCGTTATCCGGAACTTTTAAAGGGTAACCCTTACGTGGATTTCATCAATACGAATGGAGAAAGAGAAGATCTCCTCATCGATCTCCACCGGGAAATTCGCAACGAGCCTCGGATGAGATGCGTTCCGAGATTTGCCGGTGTTTCAACCTGGAGCGAGCCCCGCGTTTATCTCGCCGAAGAGGAGAAGCGCGCAGCCCGGAAAAAATGGGGTGTTGACGACAAGATGTTGGCCGTCGCCGTTTGTCCCGAGAGCCAATGGTTCTCACGCCGTTGGGAGCGGGAAAAATGGATTGAACTCGTGGATTATTTCTTGAATCATTCCGCCCGGGTTTTTGTCCTAGGAAAGGAAGGAGAATCCTTGCCGCGGGGAATTGACCTTGTGGGCAAGACCTCTCTTCGAGAGGCGGCGGCCCTTCTCAGTCAATGTCGGCTTTTCGTCTCTTCGGATTCCGGCCCGCTTCACTTGGCCTTGGCCGTGGGGACGCCTTCGGTGGGACTTTTTGGGCCCTTGAATCCGGACTTCCTGATGGCTCGCCGGTCTTCCTTCATCCCGGTCTGGTCGGAGGTGGAGTGCCGGGGCTGTTGGTCGGATGCCCGAATGAAATACCGGGACCACTGCCCTAAGATCGTCCCGGATTGCATGACTTCCATTTCCGTCCCGAGGGTCATTCAAGCCTGCGAGACTTTACTTTCAGGGGTCACGCAAAAAATTTCAGCCAGTACACGTCAGGATCCCTGACCGCGTCTTTTCCTACAAACTTCACTTCCAGGCCCATTGCGTTCAGACGGCGTTTCAAAGTTCCACCCAATTTGGAAGGCAGTCTCCCCTCAACGATGAAATGGAAGCCTCTTTGGGGAGGGGTGTGGACCACTGTCAATAAATACAGCTCTCTTTCCTGATTTCTCACCCGGTTGACTCCAACGGCCAACAGATCCCCTTTCTTCAAGGCCGGGATGGGAAGGGGAGGCTGGCTCCCGACCGGGATGTTCGTTTGATTCAATTGGAAAGGATGCGTAATGGGCCGGGGTTTTTCGAGAAACATCGATTCTCTCATCCAAAATACCGGCGGTTTCAAGAGGGCCGACAAATAGCACCCATCAAAGTCATCTGCGGTCCAGATCGTTGGCAGGTCAGAAATCCCCTTTACTTTTTCCTTCAACTGGTCGGTCATCCAGGGAAGTTCCCGCGTCCTTTTCAGAAGAACGATTTGTCCGATGTTTCGGATTTCCGAATGGAAGAGGAGAACGAAACCTAGAGAAAAGATGGCAAGAGTCTTTCCCGCCCATCGTTCCGTCAGGCGACCGGGAAGCGCTTTGACCGCCAAAGGAATCAAGAACAGGATGGCGTGGAAGTTGTAACGGAGAATTTGTCCGTGCGTGCAGAGGAAGAAAAAGAGAACAGAGGTCAGCGAAAAAGCATACATCGCAAGCTCCCCTGATCCGACACGGCGTTCTTTCAGCGCCTTTCCGATGTAGAGCGTGGCCGCCGCGAGGAGAATTCCCAACTTGAGGAAATTAAGATATCCGTATCGCGCGATCACGCGGGGAAGTTCTCGAATTCCAAAAAGGGCATAGGAGGAAAAAAGAAACATGTTGTCCTTCGCAAACGAGGTATTGGTAAAACCCTCCTTGATGATGAGCCAGGCGAGGAAGGGCAGAACCATTCCGCTGATGAAGATCAGGAAAGGTTTCCAAATGATTTCTTTTCTGCGATTGAACCCGAAAAGCAAAAAGGCAAAAGGCAGGATCCCAGCGACGGCTACGACGAGCTTGGTGACGATGGCAAAACCCAGGAAGACTCCGGATAAAAGCGAACGAACCTCAAACCGTTTTCTTTCTCCAAAATCCGGGAGGAACTGAAGAGCGAGCGCCAGAAAAAAGAAAACGGCTGTGTCTCCCATCAGAGTGGCGTAGCCGTCTTCCATTCGGGGATGAAGAAGGAAAGCAATGGAAAGAAGAAGGGCCAGAAAAAGCTTTCCTCCCCGGAGCATTTGTCGGTAGAGAACGTAAAGCATTCCCCACGCGGCAAGGTTCCAGACCTGTTCATACACTCTCGTGACGAGTGTCCCATCACCCACGTACTTGTAAAGAAGGGCCAAGGGGAGAATCACGGTGGGCCCGGCGCTCAGGAGGGGAGAAAAAATTTGAAAAGAACCCGGCTGGCCCAACGCATAGAGGGAATAAAGCACCAGGTTTCGGGCCACGTTGGTTCGAATGCCTTCATCCCCGCCTGACATGCTGACGAAAAGGATGTAACCCGTGAGCCATCCAGCAATCAAAACATACACTGCTCCTTGAACCCAAAAGGCGGGCCCCATTGCCGTTGTCTCCTTGGGAGAAACATAAGTCTCCCGCCTTTTTCGAGCGGCAGCTCCGAGCGCGATTGCGAAAACGAGGGCAAGCAGAGGAAGAGCCACCATTTTAAGTTTGAGAAAGAGATAAAAACGATGAATGGTTTCGGTGTTCCCGTAGGCGAGCTGAGTGGGAAAAAGAAGGCTCAGAGAGGTGCTGAAGGTCACGAAAAGGAGGAAGACACATAAAACGGAGGCCCAGAGCGAAAAGAGTGCGGAAGGGAACATGCGATACCTTTTGTAATTTTGTCGATAATAACTAGAATAATAGGCCTATTCAAGTATGATTATCGCCGTCTTGCCCGCTTACAACGAGGAAAAAGCCCTTCCGCCCCTCCTGGACCGCTTCGCCCAACTTTTCGAAGACCACTTTCCCCAATCCCGGATCGTTGTTGTCGATGACGGCTCGACAGACAGCACCGGAGAAGTGATCCGGTCTTATCGGCGGTTTCCCGTTAATTTGATTGAACACGAGCGGAACCAAGGCATGGGTGCGGCTCTCAAGACAGGATTGACGCGCGCCATCGTGGATGCGGAAGAGGATGACATCATTGTCACGATGGATTCCGACAACACACACAATCCGGCACTTGTCAGGAGGATGGCTGGCCTGATAGAAGAGGGAAACGATGTCATCATTGCTTCGCGTTTTCAGCCCGGCGCCCGTGTCTTGGGGCTTTCTCCGTGGCGTCATTTCACTAGCTGGGGCGCCACATGGCTTTTCCGGATTCTTTTTCCCATTCCCGGAGTCAAGGACTACACCTGTGGTTTCCGGGCGTACCGCGCCGGATTGTTGAAACAGGCCCTCGAACGGTGGGGGAATCAATTCATCGTCAGTTCCGGATTTTCTTGCCAAGTGGACCTCTTGCTCAGGCTTCGCCAATTGAATGCGGTGATGAACGAAGTCCCCCTGATCCTTCGCTATGATCACAAACCAGGAAAATCCAAGATGAACGTTACGAAAACCATCCGCGAAACGCTGGTTTTGGCGGGAAAGCGCTGGCTGGAGGAGCGTTGATGCAGATCCTGCACGTGGCGGGGGCGCGGCCCAATTTCATGAAGGTGGCCCCTGTGATGCGCGCCCTTAAAGCCCTGAAAGAAACCCGACAGACTCTGGTGCACACGGGGCAGCACTATGATTTCAACATGTCGGACATCTTCTTCCAGGACCTCGAAATCCCAAAACCCGAGGTGAACCTCGGGGTGGAGACCTCAAGCCATGCCGGGCAAACGGCCCAAATCATGACCCGTCTGGAGCCTTATCTTCTCCAGTCGAGGCCGGACTGGGTTTTTGTTTACGGTGACGTCAACTCCACCGTGGCCGCGGCCTTCACGGCGACCCAGCTTGGAATTGCTGTTGCCCACGTGGAAGCCGGGCTTCGTTCCTGGGACCGCACGATGCCCGAGGAAATCAATCGCGTTCTCACGGACCAAATTTCAGATCTGCTTTTCACGCCTTCTCGGGAAGCGGATGAAAACCTGAAACGCGAAGGCATGAGCGAAGAAAAAATCCATTTCGTCGGAAACGTGATGATAGACACACTTGTCTCGGCCCTGCCCCGTCTGAGAAAACCCGCTTTGAAAATTCCAGACCGCTTCGTTCTCGTCACGCTCCACCGGCCTTCAAATGTTGATGATCCGGAGAACCTTGAAAGCATCCTTGCAACGCTCGATGAAATCAGCCGGCAAATTCCCGTTCTATTTCCCGTGCATCCCCGTACCAGGGAGAAGATGAAGCTGCTTTCTTTCGACTCAAAAAGATCCAAAGATTTTCTCTTGCTCAACCCTCAAAGTTATCTCGAATTCCTTTACTTGGAGCAGAAGGCGGAACTCGTCATCACGGATTCGGGAGGGATCCAGGAGGAGACCACCTACCTTGGGATTCCATGCCTCACTTTTCGGAAAAACACCGAGCGGCCTGTCACAGAGACGGAAGGCACCAATCGGGTCGTGGGGGAGGATGCAAGGAGCCTCGGGGGGGAGGTTGAACGGGTGCTGTCAGGAAGGGCAAAAAAGGGTAAAATACCAGTTCTTTGGGACGGAAAGGCCGCCGAGCGCATCGCGGCCGTGATGGAGAAATTACGGGAAAAAGGAAACCAACATGTGCGGCATTTTGGTCACGTCCGGGATTGAGCGACCGTTTCATCACCGGCTCCTGAAGGATCTCACCAAGCGGGGCCTGACGCCGTCGGCCAAATGGCCCACACGCACCTTGTTGGACGAAGGCCGCTCGCCGCACTTTGAGCGGCAAGAAGCGATCGAGCTGTAGCTTTCCCTAAATGAAAGTCATTGCTATTGGGCCCATGTACAATGAAGGGGAGCGGGCCCTTCAAGCGGTGAAACGTTTCCCGCCGGGCGTCGTGGAGGAGATTGTCATCGTCAATGACGCCTCCACGGACGGTTCGGAGAAATTATTCGCAGGCGAAAAAATTACTCTCCTCACAATGCCCCAGCGTTCTGGACCGGGCACGGCCATTCGGACGGGGATCGAGCACGGCCTCAAAAAGGGGTTTGACGTGTTCGTGATCTTTGCCACCAATGGCAAGGACAATCCGGAGGAAGTGGTTCGGCTGCTTGAGCCCATTCAGGAGGGTCGGGCTGATTTCATTCAGGGCTCCCGCTACCTCGAGGGGGGAGGGTGGAGCCACATGCCGTTTCACCGGATCTGGGGGATCCGGCTCTTTTCGATTCTGTTTTCCCTTTTTGTGATGCGCAAAATCACAGATGGCACCAACGGCTTCCGCGCCTTCCGCAGTTCCCTTTTGAAGGACCCACGAATCAACCTTTGGCAGGATTGGCTGGAGGGCTATCCCCTTGAGACCTACCTTTTTGTCCAAGCCATTCGCCTGGGTTATCGCGTGCTCGAAGTCCCGGTGACCAAAACTTATCCGGCTTCCAAGAAAAATTATTCCAAAATGAGGCCGCTTCTCGACTGGTGGAATTACTTCAAACCCGTTCCCTACGTAAGCCTCGGAATCCGGAAGTAGGAGCCAAAGAAGACGTGTCCTTTTGGATCGTTCTCGGATCCGTTCTCTTCCTGGCTCTCCGCATCCCGGCGATCCGGATCATCCCACCGGTTTTTGACGAGGTGGTTCAGCTTTACATGGCCCGGGACATCGCAACGCTCGCCCGCTTTCCCCTTTACTTTTATGGGCAGCATTACATGGGCCCGCTTGAAAGTTATTTCCTGGCGCCCGTCCTGGGCGTCTTTGGATTTTCCTTTGTTACGGCCCGTTTTTTTTATCAGCTTTTTTACATGGCCTTCGCCGCAATGTTTGTCGGAATCGTTCGAAAGTTCTTTGACCGGGAAACGGCCGTTTACACTTTCCTCCTCCTTGCCGTTCTCCCTTACCCGGCCCTCCACTTCACGGCCATCGTGGCTTATGAAGAGATTCTCACGGTCATGATGCTCTGCCTTGCCCTTCTTCTAGGCCGGTCTTTTTTCTGGCTCGGGTTTTTTTCGGGGATCGGCTTCTGGTGCAACGGAATTGCTCTCGTTTGGTTCGCTCCTCTCGGACTCAGCTTGATGATAGGGATCCCGTCGGAGGATAGAAGAAAGGCCTTTCTTTGGACGGGGGTCGGAGCGGTCGCGGGGCTTTTCCCAATCTGGATCCATGGCCTTCAGACGGGGACTCTCATCGATATGAAAGGTGGAGGAGGTGGGTTCGCCGCAATGGGCGACCTGCCTCGACTTTTTTACCTCTTCTTCGCCCGGATGAAATATTTCCTGTCGACCAATCTCTACGAACCCGGCTCCTGGGCGGCCCATTCGATTCATCTTTTTTCTTTTTTCCCCTTTACCCTCTTCGCAATTTCTCTTGTCGCTTTTGCAGTTTCCTCTTTGCGGATGTTTCACCGTCTCAATCCCGAAGAAAAAAATTTTCGATTCTTTGTGGTCCTCCCGCCTTTTATCCTGGCCGCGCTTTACAGCGTGCGGAACCTCGTGGCGGTGGAAGGGATTCGGTTTTATCTTCCCCTTCTCGCCTCTTACCCTTTCGTCGTGGCGTGGGGGATCCGGAGGCTTCCATCCCTTTTTTGGAAAAGGATTCTCCTTGGGTTTCTCGTGACGATGCTGACCGTCTTCAACGGGGCCTCCCTCAAAGTCCAGCTTCGGGATCGTTCCGAGATGGATCAAATGGTCCGGATCTTGGAAGAAAACAAGGCGACCGTGGGGATCGGGGGGATGGCAGTGGCTTATACTCTCAATGCCTTGAGTCACGAACGAATCACAGCCACGCCCCCTCTGCCGGAGGCGCGTTATCAGGCAGCTTGGGAAGCCGTTCGCGAACGGGGACCTCAGTTTTACATTGCCGAACGCGGAGCCGATCCCGACCTTGAACAGAAACTCGCGGCTGAACCGGATCTCACGAAAGTTTCGTTGGCCCATTACGATGTTTTCTACGGATTAAGCCCGCTTCTCAAAGAGCTCTTGGGGGTCGAAAAGCCGTCCTGAAAATGCTATATTGAACCGCATCAAACCCTATGCTTTTTAATTCTTTCCAGTTTCTTTTCTTTTTCATCCTCGTTTACTTCCTTTACCGGGTCCTTGACCACAAGGGGCAGAACCGGATGCTGCTCGTGGCCAGTTACATTTTTTATGGGACTTGGAATTGGCGGTTCTTGGGACTGATCTGGCTCACGACCGTTTTGGACTATTTTTGCGGGCGATGGATTGAAGCCAGCGACGCCCATCCGGTGCGGCGTAAGCAAATCCTTTGGTTCAGCGTTTCAACCAATCTCATCGTCCTCGGCCTTTTCAAGTATTTCAATTTCTTTGCTTCCAATTTCCAACATCTGGCCGCTCTTGTTGGCTGGCAGGTCGACCCCGTGACGCTTCAGGTGATCCTCCCCGTGGGAATTTCTTTTTACACCTTCCAATCGATGAGTTATGTCATCGACGTGTATCGCCGCGAACACCGGGCCGCCTTGAGCCTCCGCGACTTTGCCCTCTACGTGGCTTTCTTCCCCCATATGATTGCGGGACCGATTCAAAGAGCCACGAATCTCCTCGTCCAAATCAGCCGGGAGCGCAGGGTGAATCCCGAGCAAAGCCACGAGGGATGCTGGCTTGTCTTTTGGGGACTTTTCAAGAAAGTCTTTGTGGCCGACAATCTGGCGAGGATTGTGAGCGGAATTTTTTCCCAAGATTTCCACACCCTTTCGGGGGCCTCGGCCCTCACGGGCGTTTACGCCTTCGCGTTTCAGATTTACGGCGACTTTTCCGGGTACTCGGACATGGCGCGGGGGCTTGCCAAGCTCATGGGATTCGAGCTCGTGGTCAATTTCAAACATCCCTATTTCGTCACAAACCCCCGTGATTTTTGGCGAAACTGGCACATCAGTCTCTCCAACTGGCTCCGGGATTATCTCTACATTCCTCTCGGCGGAAATCGATTGGGGGAGTTTAGGATGTACGTCAATCTCTTCCTCACAATGCTCCTCGGAGGCCTTTGGCATGGGGCGGCGTGGACCTTTGTCTTCTGGGGAGCCTATCAAGGAATGACCCTCATCCTTCATCGGTGGGTGGAGCCCGCGCTTCGGAAAATCCGGTTTGAGAATCCGATCTCGAAGATTTTGTGGTTTGCCGTTCGCGTCATTTTCATGTTCCACGTCACCTGCCTGGGCTGGCTTTTTTTCCGCTCTCCCTCTCTCGCTCAAGCGGGAGGGATGCTCGGGAGCATCCTCTTCAACTGGCGGCCGTTCGATCCCCAGGCCGTGGAAACGGTCATTCGGATTTTTCAAATCACCTGGCTCCTTCTGGTCGTGGAGGTCTTTCAGAAAGTGAAAGACGATCTCTTGATTGTCTTTCACTGGCCGGTCTGGGTGAAGGCCCCGCTCTACGCCACGCTTTTTTACTGTATCCTTCTTTATGGAACCAGCGCTCAAGAGTTCATCTATTTCCAATTCTGAAAAACGATTACCCGCCGCGTTTTTTCTTGCGCTCGCGGGAATCGTCCTGATCGAGACCGGTCTCTGGGTGGCCTACCAGTCGAGTGCCACGCGCTACGGTGGTGAATCGTCCAATTGGATCCACGTCAAGCGAATTGAGAAAAAGCAGATCGACTTCGCGAGCCCGGTCGTGATCCTTGGCGACAGCACGGCCCTTCCTCAGAGCGAACGGTGGAATCAATTGGGAGTCGTGAATCTTTCCATCAAAGTTTGGGACACGATGGCGGGTCAGTACTTCATCCTGAAAAAATACCTGGAGAGCGGCGCTCATCCGAAGCTCTGCGTTCTTCTGACGACCGATTACTTTTGGGAAGAGGATATGCGAACGCCGTTGGCGCTCGACAAAGCGAGGGGTTCCTTTTTCCGGCCGCTTGGCTCATGGTCCAATGCGCTTGACCTGGCGTTCTGGGCCGGGAGGCCGGACCTGGCCCGCGAGATGCTGGTCGAAGGCATCCTTCCCTCGAAACGTTTCAAGGGCCCCATTTCCAATTGGCTCGACCGGTTGGGTGTCTTCCACCTCGAGGTCAGGAAAGCCAATCTCTGGGAGGAGGACGCGCGTCCGATGACTCCTTCCGAGCGGGTCGCCCACACGGTACGAAGAACTCCTATCCAACTGGCCTCTTTATCCGTACACTATTTCAACGAAATTAACCGCTTGTGCCAGCATCACGGCATCCGGTTGGTGGTCTTGGAATCCAGCATCAGCGTGAGCAAGAAGGAAGAGGAAGCCCTGTATCAGGAGTACGCAAAAAATCTCGCCCAATTTCTTGGAAAATACGACGTGCCCTATCTCAACCGGCGTTTCGTTTTCCCGGACCGGGCCTTTGGGGACGACCGCGTGCATTTGGTCGGGAACCTGATGTGGGCACGCTTTGCCGATGCGGTATTCGCTGAGATCACGCCCTTCTTGAAAAGAAACTGAATGGAAAGAAACCCAACACTTCCTTTTGTTTTTGATCCGGATAAATTGGAGCGGCTCGCCTCGGAACAGCACGAGGCTTACGTGCGGGCCACTCCCTTTCCTCACATCGTGCTGGATGATTTCCTCTCGGAGGAAGTCCTGGAAAAGGTCCTCGACGAATTCCCTAAGCCGGGCCAGGCGAGCTGGCTCACGCTTTATCACGAGAACAGCAAAAAGCTCGCGCTGAATGATGAAAAACAATTTGGAGAAAATACGAGGCGGATTTTGACCGAGCTCAATTCATCCACCTTTCTTAGGTTTCTCGAAAAGCTGACGGGAATCGAAGGTTTGGTCCCGGACCCGCACTTTTGGGGCGGGGGCCTTCACCAGATCGAGCGGGGAGGGTTTCTCAATGTCCACGCGGATTTCAATTGGTATGAAAAGCTCAAGCTCGACCGCCGGTTGAACCTTCTCCTTTATCTCAACAAGGGTTGGTTGGAAGAATACGGCGGGCACCTCGAGCTTTGGAGCCGGGACATGTCCCGGTCTGAAAAAAAAGTCCTGCCGGTCTTCAATCGATGCGTGGTCTTCAGCACAACCGACTTTTCCTACCATGGTCACCCGACGCCGCTCACTTGTCCGGAAGGGTGGACCCGCAAATCCCTGGCCCTTTACTACTACACGAACGGCCGGCCCCTCGGCGAGGTTTCCCGTCCTCATTCCACGCTTTATCAGAAGCCCGGCGGGAAGCGGGGTTTTGACCTCCGGAGCCTTCTCAAGTGGTTGATTCACAAGTAGTTAATTTATTGGTATAATCTCCCCGCCGTGAAAGTCCTCATCACCGGAGGAGCCGGTTTCATCGGAAGTCATCTCGCCGAAGCCCTGCTCGAAGAGGGTCACGAGGTGACTCTTCTCGATGACCTCTCGACCGGCCGGCTTGAAAATGTCGCCCACCTTGAAAAAAATCCCCGTTTCCACATTGTCGTCGGCGATATCCTGAATGAATTTCTCGTGGACAAGCTTGTCGAGCGCGCCGATTGGGTGTTTCATCTCGCTGCCGCGGTCGGGGTGGAGCTCATCGTCAAAGATCCGTTGCGTTCGCTCATGACCAACATCAAGGGAAGCGAGATCGTTCTTGAGAATGTCCACCGTTATCATCGAAAAGTCCTCATCACCTCCACCTCGGAAATTTACGGTAAGAATGTCAACGGTCCCCTCAAAGAAAATGATGATCGGATCCTGGGCTCACCCTTGAAGAGCCGCTGGAGCTATTCGACTTCCAAGGCCGTGGATGAAATTCTGGCCTATGTCTACTGGAAGGAAAAAAAAGTCCCCACCATCATTGTCCGTCTCTTTAACACCGTGGGCCCCCGGCAGACCGGTTACTACGGGATGGTGATTCCCCGTTTTGTCGACCAGGCCTTGAAGGGGGAGGAGGTGACCGTTTACGGAACAGGTGCCCAGAGCCGTTGCTTTCTCTACGTCAAAGATGCGACGAACGCCATGATTCGATTGATGGAAAATTCCGGGGCCGTGGGCCAGGTGTTTAATCTTGGAAGCCAGGAAGAAATCACGATCCGCGATTTGGCCGAACGGGTCATTCAATTGACGGGAAGCTCCTCTCGGATCATTTATGTTCCTTACGATGAGGCCTACGAGGAGGGTTTCGAAGATATGCAGCGCCGTGTCCCGGACACTGCGAAGGCCCACCAGTTCATCGGCTTCAAACCGTCCGCAAACCTGGATGAAATCCTCCGCATGGTGATTGCCGAGTTTAAAACGAAGCTTCTCCTCGGAGCCCCCGCGGTCAAGCAGTGAATGCGCGTCCTTTTCCTTCCCCTCTATCCCGAGTCCATGCCGTCGAGCCGCCTCAGGGTCTATCAATACCTTCCTCGCCTCAAGCGGCTGGGAATCGAAGGCACCGTTCGGCCGGCGCTTCCCGAACCGTGGTTTTCGCGTCTTTACTATTCACCGTCTAAGTTCGTCCACCTTCTTCAGTACGCGATCGAGGTGTTTCAAAATCTCGTTCGGCTCCACGAGGGCCGACGTTACGACTTGGTCTTCATCCAGAAGGGATTACTTTGCACAAATTTCCGGGGGTTTGACGCTCTGGCCACCCGCGCCCACGAGCGGTTGGTCTTTGACCTCGACGATGCCATTTATGGAAAAAGTTTGGCCGAATTCAGTTTCCCTTTACTTCGGGCGCTTCAGGATCGGGAGCAGGCGGGAAAAATTTCCCGGCACTCCAAGGTCGTCGTGGCCGGCAATGCCTATCTCCGGGATATGGCCCTTCGTTACAACCCCAACGTGCGCGTGATTCCGACGCCGGTGGACACGGACCGGTTCCGTCCTTCCGCAAACGGACGCCGTTCCGAGAAAAAAGAAATCGTGATTGGATGGATCGGGATCTGGGGCACGGTTCAGTGGGTGCGGCCGCTCGAACCTGTTTTCAGAGAGCTCTCGGGCCGCTATCCGGTCCGGGTCAAATTTGTCACTCGACGGGGCGAGGGGTCTTTTGACTGGCCCGGGACCCGTTTCGATTTAGCACCGTGGTCCTACGAGACTGAGGTTCATCAGATGGAAGAATTCGACATCGGCGTGATGCCGCTCCCTGAGACGGAATGGTCGAAAGGGAAGTGCAGTCTGAAACTTTTGCAATACATGGCCATGGGAATTCCGTCGGTCGCCCAGCGGATCGGTATGAATTCCGAGGTCATTGAGGACGGGGTCGACGGTTTCTTGGCCTCGAGCGAGGAAGAATGGACCCAGAAACTTTCCCGTCTCATCGAGGATGCATCGCTCAGAAAAAAAATGGGGGAGCGCGCGCGCGCGAAGGTCATGGATCGATACTCGCTTGAGAAGACAACCCCAATGCTGGCGGATGTATTACAGGAGGCAGCCCGAGGCTGATCGAAGGATGATTCGCGTGGGTCTTTTGATTGATGCTTGGACGGTGCCGGCGTGGGTCCACAAGGTGGTCTCCGACATCCAATCTTCCTCGATTGCGAAAGTAGTCCTCGTGGTGAAAAATGAGACGGCTTCTGAACCCCCGAAATCCTTTTGGCAAAAAATCTGGAGCCGCCGACGGGAGCTGATTTACCTCATCTACAAAAAAATCGATGATTCGAAAAATCGGGTTGAGCCAGACGCCTTCAAGCCCGTGAGTCTCAAGCCGCTTGTCTCAGATTGTTCCGTGATTTCCCTGACGCCTCAGAAGGAGAAACACCGCGATTATTTTCGTGACGAGGACGCCCAAGCCATTCTTCGCCATGATCTCGACGTCGCGCTCCGCTTCGGATTCAACATCCTGATGGGAAAGGCGCTCGAAATTGCCCGGCACGGCGTCTGGTCCTATCATCATGGGGACAATCGGACCCATCGCGGCGGACCGGCCGGCCTCTGGGAAGTTCTGGAAGGCGTTCCCGTGACCGGTTCGATGCTTCAGGTCCTCACACCCGAACTCGATAACGGAAAAATCCTTTACCGTTCCTGGGCTGCGACCGACCCCTTCTCGGCCCGTAAAAACCGGAACAATTATTACTGGAAGTCCTCGGCCTTCGTGATGAGAAAACTTCAAAACCTGGCCCAGGGGAGAGAAAAAAATCTGGTTGTGGAGTCCCCCAATTCGGTTTACCGGCCTTACAGCGGAAGACTCTACAAAACGCCCCGGAACCAGGAAATGGTTCGCCTCCTGGGGGGGCTCGTGAGGCGTTACGCACAGGATAGAATTCAGCAGCTTTTCAGCCGCGAGCAATGGTTCGTGGCGTTTCGGATCCAGGAGAAGCAACCGGGACCGGACGAAGCCTTTCACCGGTTCACGCCCCTTTTTCCTCCCAAGGACCGGTTTTGGGCGGACCCCTTTCCCGTCCAAAGAGACGGGACGTATTTCGTTTTCATCGAGGAATACCTGGAGAAAAAAAAGAAGGGACACATTTCCGTGATTGAGATTGACCGCGAGGGAAACGGGTCTTTACCCGTCAAGGTCTTGGAACGTGACTACCACTTGGCCTATCCCTTTGTTTTTGAGTGGAAAGACGAATTTTTCATGATCCCCGAGACTTCAAACAACCGGACGGTCGAACTTTACCGCTCGGTGAAATTTCCCCACGAGTGGACGCTCGAAAAGGTCTTGATGACGGACGTCAACGCGGTGGATGCGACTTTGGCCGAGCTTGAGGGACGGTGGTGGCTTTTCGTGAACCTTGCAGAAACGGAAGGCAACGTGAAAAACTGGGATGAACTCTTTCTTTTCTATTCGGAAAGCCCGTTGGGACCCTGGAAACCGCACACCGCTAATCCGGTGAAGTCCGATGTCCGCTCCGCCCGCCCCGCCGGCCGGATTTTCTCAAGACAGGGACACTTCTACCGGCCGTCACAGGACTCTTCCGGACGCTACGGGCACGTCCTCTGTCTCAATGAAATCCAGCGAATCAGTCCCACGGAATATGAAGAGCGGGAAGTCTCACGAATTTTTCCGCGCTGGCGGGAAGGCCTCCTCGCCAATCACACGTTGAATTGCGTCGGAGGACTCACCGTGATTGACGGACTTTTTCGGAGGGCCCGGTGAAAATTACGTATCTTCTTCCCGAACTCAAGTGGGGCGGAGCGGAAAAGCATGTGATTTATTTGGCGGCCGGTCTCAGGCAGCGCGGCCATGAAGCTCAAATTGTTTGTCTTTTTCGGGAAGGTCCGCTGGCGGGTGAAGCACGGGAAAAGGAAATTCCTTTGACCTGCCTTCATCTCCCGTATCAATGGAACGCGGGCGTCTTTTTTCAAATTCACCGCTGGCTCCGCTCGCACCCGACCGATCTCCTTCACACTTATCTATTCGGGTTCCATCTCTTCGGAGGGCTTCCCGCCCGTCTCCTTAAGATCCCCGCGATCCTTTCCTCGCGGCGCGAGATCAGCCAATGGCAAAAAGGACGGCACCGATGGCTTGAGAATCTGGGAAACCTCTTCACGGACCGGATTGTTTGTTGCTCCAAGGCGGTGGCCGAGTGGACCCTTGCCAAAGAAAGGGTTCGACCGGACAAGGTTGTGACGATTCACAACGGAGTGGACCTCGGGCGCTTTCGTCCGCTGAAGGATCATTCCCACACCCGTCAGAGCTTGGGAATTCCGGCCCAGGCGCCGGTCATTGGTACGGTCGCCAACCTGTCTCGAGAGAAAGGGTATCCGACTTTGCTCGAGGCGGCGGAACAGATTTTGAAAAAAGTGCCGGAGGCTTGGTTTCTTTTTGTTGGATTTGGGCCGCTTGAGCGTGACATTCGGGAGAAGGCAGCCCGGATTCCCGGTCACGACCGGATCATTTTTGCGGGCGCTCGGACCAACGTTCCCGATTTGATTGCGACGATGAATCTTTTTGTGCTTGCCTCTGAGATCGAAGGTTTTCCGAACGTCCTCCTCGAGGCCCTCGCGATGGCCAAACCGGTCGTGGCGACCCACGTGGGAGGCGTTCCGGAATTAATTGAATCAGGCCGGAACGGTCTTCTCGTTCCTCCGCGGGACGGATTAGCCCTGGCCGAGGCGGTGCTCGCGCTCCTCAAGGATCCGGAGCGGGCCCGCCAGCTAGCCTCGCGCGGTGAGACGCGGATTCACAAGCATTTCACGCTCGATCGGATGACGAACCAATACGAATCCCTTTATCTTTCCCTCCTCCGTCAGGGAGGGAAAGGGCAGGCCGAAAAACAAGAGGCGGTTCTCTCCGTTTAACCATGTGCGGGATCGTGGGATTGATTCATCCGGAAGGGAAGGCCGCGGAACCTGAAATTCTCCGTGCAATGAACACCGCTTTACGCCACCGCGGGCCCGATGACGAGGGCTACTGGGTCAAACGGAATGTCGGCCTCGCCATGCGGCGCTTGAGCATCATTGACCTCGCGGGCGGCCACCAGCCGATTTCCAATGAGGACGAAACCGTTTGGACCGTCTTCAACGGAGAAATCTACAATCACGCCGCCCTTCGGGGAGAATTGATTCAAAAAGGCCACCGTTTCAAGACCCGTTCCGATACGGAGGTCATCGTCCACCTTTACGAAGAAGAGGGTGAAGCCTTCGTCCAGCGCCTCCGCGGAATGCTCGCGATCGCCCTCTGGGACCAGCGCGAGCAAAAGCTCCTCCTTTACCGCGACCGGATGGGCATCAAACCGCTTCATTATTGGTTCAAGGACGGGACGCTTCTCTTTGGTTCGGAGATCAAGGCGCTTCTCGAGCATCCGGAAGTAGGCCGGGAAATTTCCCTCGAGGCCTTGAGCGATTTTCTGAGTTATCTCTATATCCCCACCCCGCGGTCCATCTACCGCGAAATCCTGAAACTGCCCGCCGGACATTTGCTGCGCTGGGTCCGGGGACGAATTGAAGTGAAACCTTACTGGGATTTTTCCTACCGGGAAGAGAAGGAAATTCGGGAATCGGAATGGGTTGAACGGTTAATGGCGAAGCTCGAAGAGGCCGTGAAGCTCCATCTCGTGAGTGACGTGCCGGTCGGCGCCTTCTTAAGCGGCGGCACGGATTCGAGTTCCATTGTGGCCTGGATGAGCCGCTTAAGCGCGAACACCGTCAAAACCTACTCCATCGGATTTCGGGACGACCAGTTCAACGAACTTCCCTATGCGCGCGAGGTGGCCCGGCATTGCGGGACCGACCACCACGAAAAAGTAATTGAGGCCGATGCCTTTCGCCTGCTCCCAAAAATTCTCTCCGGATTCGACGAACCCTTTGCGGATTCCTCCGCGATTCCTACTTATCTCGTTTCCGAGTTCGCCCGCGAGGATTTGAAGGTAGTGCTTTCAGGAGACGGGGGAGATGAACTTTTCGCGGGTTACCTTTGGACACGTAAAGAAGACTGGCTTGAGCGCTACCGCCGGCTTCCGCTTTCCTTGAGGAGGCAAATCGAAAGATTCTTTTTGAAGAAGGATTATCATCCGCTCCGCGAGACCGGTGTCTCAAGTCTCATCCGGCGGTTTCTTTTCGATGCCACGCTTGCACCTGCCGAAAGCTTCGCCCGCCGCGCGATGAGCTTCCAGCCGTGGATGAAAGAAAAACTTTTCGAGCCGTGGGTCACAAAAGAACTGGGCGGAGAAACCAGTCTTGATCCCGTCCGGTCTTTTTTTAATCGCGACAACGCCCGCTCCGTCATGGACAAGTTTCTCTACCTAGATAGCAAGATTTATCTCCCCGATGACCTTCTCACAAAAGTGGACCGGATGAGTATGATTCACTCCCTTGAGGTCCGCGTGCCGTTTCTTGATCACAAGCTTGTAGAGCTGGCCGGCTCGATTCCTTTTTCGCTCAAGCTCAAAGGAAGAACCACCAAGTACATTCTGAAGCGCTCGGTGAAGGGAATGCTTCCGCCGCGTATCCTCCGGCAAAGAAAGCAGGGGTTTTCCATTCCGATCCAGCGCTGGTTCCGCGGGGAATTGGCCGGGTTTGCCCAAAGCGTCCTTCTTGAAAAAAGCGGCCAGAGCCGCCGATATTTCCGCCCCGCGTACATGCGGTGGCTCCTTGACGAGCACCAGAGCGGACGGCAGCGGTTTGGGACCCAGATTTACGCGCTGGTCATTTTCGAACTCTGGCTCCGGCTGGCCGAGGAAACGGGCGGCCGGATGAATTCCCAAGACTTGACCTTGAAGGATTGGGCGGGATGAAGACTCAAACTTCGGTGGTGATCCTGACCTCTCGCGGCCCCCGGCATTCTTATTTTGCGCGGGAACTGGCGAAGCAGTTTCGCATCGCAGGCATCGAAATCGACGACCGGTATCACATTGCCGGCCGGCTCTGGACGTTTCTGAAACTCAATTCCTTCAACCCGATTCGGATGATTGGCTCTTTCCTTTTTAAACGAAAGCTCAGGATTTACGAGGAAAGAGACCAGAAGATTGAAAATCAATTTTTCCCGCGCTCAGGCGAAGAGTGGCCGGAAGGGATCCCGGTCCGGAAGAGTTCGGATCCGAATGGGGAGGAATCAATTCAATGGGTGAAAAGCCTTCAACCGGATGTGCTCGTGGTTTTCGGGACCCGGATGATCCGGGAGCCGATACTTTCTCTCGCCCGGTTCGGGGCTCTCAATCTTCACACAGGACTCTCGCCCCATTACCGCGGAGGTCAGTGCACGTTTTGGTGTCTTTATGAAGGCGATCTCGAACACGTGGGCGTCACCGTCCACCACTTGACAAGCCGGATTGACGGAGGAGACATCGTCTACACGGCCCGGCCCGAGGTAGAGCCGGGTGACACGGTCCGGAGCCTCGAGTGCAAGCTCGTCAGGCTTGGGACTGAGCGGATGATTCAGGCCGTTAGGGAACTTGCCCAAGGGAAGGCGCCCCGCATTCTCCAGCGCGAGAAGGGAAAACTTTTCTTGTCCCGGATGTTCACCTTGGAGAAACGGCTTGAACTGGAAAGAAGGCTTGAAGCGGGCTGGATCGCCAAGCTGCTTCGGAAACGTTCTCAAAGCGAGGTCCCGGCATGAGACGGTTCGTGAAACGGTTTGTTTCTTTTGTCTTTTACTGGACGGGAATCACGCCCCTCCTTCTTCGGTTTTGGAGGAAAGACCGGCTGCTTTTTTTACTCTATCACCGGGTGCGGGAGCCAGAACACGCTTTCGAAGCGGCTGTTTCTCCCGCCACCTTTGAACGCCAGATGCGATTTCTTAAAAAACATTTCGAAGTGGTCTCCGTGAGGGAAGCACTCGTGCGAAAACAGAAAAGAGAAGTTTCGGCCAAACCGCTCGCTGGCATTACCTTTGATGACGGATACCGGGACAATTACTCAGCCGCTTACCCGATTCTGAAAAAATATTCGCTTCCAGCCACTTTTTTCCTAACCGCGGGAAGTATCGGAAACGGGGAACCGATGTGGACATCGCGCCTTGAGGCCATTTTCAAAAATGCAGACGTGAAGAAGCTCACCCTCGAGACCCTTTCGCCCGCACGCAGCTTCGCACTCGGGGATTCCCGCGAGCGGATGAAGGTCTGTCACGAGGTGAAAGCCGAGATGAAAAAAGTGTCGGATTCAGTCCGGCAGGAAATCCTTGAGGAACTTTTGGAAAAGACCGGACTCGATCCCAAAGCGCGTCCCTCCGAATCCGAGATGCTTTCCTGGGAGGAAGTGGCGCTCCTGGCCGAAGACCCCCTCGTGGAAATCGGCTCCCATTCGGTTTCACACCGAATGCTCTCCCGTCTTTCCGCGGAGGAGGTTCGTTGGGAACTGGAGGAATCTCGGAAGAAGATCGAAGCCGAGCTGGGTCGTCCGGTCCTTTTTCTCTCCTATCCGGGAAATAGTTACAATCGCTCGGTGCGGGACCTTGCGCGCATGACGGGCTACAAGGCCGCCTTCGCCGTGGGCCGCACGCTGAGCTCCCTCGCGGAGGATCTTCACGAACTCAAGCGGGTCCACGTGGAAGAGGAGCCTTTTCCCGTGTTTCTTGCCGAGATCACAATGGTCCTGCCATTTTTTAGAAACCTCTTTCGAACCCCGGAGAAAAAGAAATGAAACGTTGGAGCCTTTTTGACCTTTTTCTAGCCCTGTTGATTCTCCTCGCGGCCCTCGCCTTTTACTTCAGTTTTATCAACCCCCTTCGCTTTTCTCATCTGATCCAGCGCGAGGGCGTGACGCGCTACGCGGCGGTCGAGATCCTGCTTCCGGATGACCTTGCCTGGATGAAGGGCGTCTTGCCGGAAGGGGAGGAGTCGCGCAATGTCTACGGCCAGCTCGACTGGAAGGCGCTCCACTTCGAAGAGGTGAGTCTCGGAGGGCGGAAAATGATGAAGCTCACGGCCAAGGTCCTGATGGTGGAAGAGGCCTCAGGGATTCTGCGTTATGGAAAGTACACGCTTGTGACGGGCGGAAAGATTTTCCTCATCAACGACCATTATTTCCTGGAAGGAAGGATCTTGGGCTACCGGCTCCTCGACGAGAAGATTCAGCTCTAGCGATGCAAAGTCAAATTCTTCACTGGCTCTTCAACCCAACCCAAGGCCCGTCCGCTTTCCAGGAAAGCACAGTCCCCCGCGGTCTTGAGAAAATTTTATCGAAGCGCTCTTTGGCTTGGATTTCCCCGCTTGCTAAGGCCCTCCTTTGCCTGCTTCTCTTCTCTTCGATTTTCATCCCGCGTTTTTCGGTCGGCTCCATTTTTTCCTTCTATTCCCTCGATGTGCGATTGGAAGATTTGCTCTTGGCGGCCTTGGGGCTTCTCGTCGGGGTCCGGATGCTTTCGGGGAAGGCACTTTCCGAAATCCCGCTGGTGGAAAAAGCCTTCTTAAGTTTTCTCATCGCGGCCGAGATTTCCATCCTGAGCGGATTTTTCTTAAGGACGATCGACAAGCCCTTCTTGAGCCTTCTTTACCTCCTCAAGTGGTTCGAGTATTTCCTCGTACTGGTGGTCACCGTCCGGTTCATCGAAAAAGAGGAAGACCGAAAACTTTTTCTCACGGCTTTTTTCTGGACGGGGATGGCCGCGGCCCTCTTCGGTTATTGGGAACATTTCTTTCCTTTCGCCAAGGCCGTGTACCCGAATTACTACCGTCTTTATGAACGTCCTCCTTTTCACGGCGATGCCAACCACCTCGGGGGGTTCTTTGTCCTCTGGATCGGCGTTTTCACGGGAGTTTTTCTAAAAACGTCCAATCGGACCAAGGCGAGTCTCCTCTTAGTCGCTCTCCTTTTCGTTTTCTTTCCGCTGATCTGGACCTATTCCCGGAAAAGTTACTTTGCCCTGGCGGGCGCTTTTTTAATTTTCTTCCCTTTCGTGAAGGAAAAGAAAAGGTTCCTTCTCCTGCTTTCTCTTTTCGTGTTGCTGAGTCTGGTGCTTCCGACTCGGCTTGCAGAGCGGCTTCACGATCTGGAAGATGCCCTCGTTTCCGACGACCCCTTCCATTCCTCGTGGGCGGGCAACCTCGCGATGTGGCAGCAGTCGCTTTGGAATTTCGAGAAATACTTCCTTTTTGGCTCAGGTCTAGGTTCCAGGCACCGGCTTTATTATGAATCCCAGTACGTCTTGATTCTTTCGGAGACCGGAATTTTTGGATTCGCCTTGTTTGTCGGCTTGTGCCTTTCCCTTTTCAGGCAATGGATTCTCACGCGACAGAAGTCGGCCGACGGGTGGACCGAGGGAGTAAGGATCGGTTGGTTGATGGGGTTTGCGGGTCTTTTGATTCACAATGCTTCCTGCGTGAGCTGGACGGTTTCCAAGATCGCGATTCCCTTTTGGTTGGTGACTGCGGCGGTTCTCACTCCTTTGGCGAAGGGGTCTTCCCGGCGATGAAAACGCAGACGCTCCTCAAGACCTCCGCCGTGATTTTTCTTTTCCTCGTGGCGGCCAAAGCCCTCAACCTTTTCAAGAAGATCTTCATCGGGCAACTCTTCGGCGTCTCGTGGGTGGCGGATGCTTTCTTTGCCGCGAGCTACCTTCCGTATTACCTCGCGATCTTTTTTGAAGGCATTCTTTTCCTGGGCTTCCTGCCGCTCTTTTCGCAAGTGATGACGGAAAAAGGAAAGGAGGAGGCGAACCAGTTCGTGAGCGAGATCCTTTTTCTGATTGTCCTCCTGACCGGTTCCCTGGCTGCCTTAGCGTGGTGGCAGGCGCCCTGGGTGATTCGTGAGCTCGTGCCGGGATTTTCCTCCGAGGAACAGGAGCTGACGCGTTCGCTTTTCCGGATCCTGAGCCTCTTGATCGTCTTCATCAGTCTCACCTCCTTTTTCAAGGCCCTCAATAGTTACTTCGAGAACTACACCCTGGCCGCCTCCTCCGGTCTCGTGGATACGGGAGTGATGATTGCTGTGACGTTCGTCACCTGGAAGGCTTGGGGGATTCACGCTGCGGCTTGGGCCTCGGTGGCGGGAGCGGCGGTGGCCCTCGCCGGACAGGCCGTTCCCCTTTTCCGGAAACACCTTGTTTTTCCGGAACGGTTTCAAATCCAGACCCAATGGCTTACCCAGCTTTTCCTCTTTCTGATTCCAATGGGAGCGATCTGGGCCTTTCAGCAAATCCCTCTCGTGATTTTGACCCGCTTCGGCTCCGGAATGTGGGAGGGGACGATCTCGGCCATGACGATTGCCCAGACCCTCACCACGGTGCCGATGGGGCTTGTGAGTCACACGGTTCTCTTCGCGGTCTTTCCGTCGCTCGCCAAGCAGGCCAATGGGATGAACGGAATCGAGGCCAAGGGAACTTTCTTTCAAACCCTGCGGGGCGGGTTTCTCATTCTCCTTCCCATTGGATTTCTCTTGACGGCCTTGGCGCGGCCCGTTGCCGTCCTCTTTTTCCGGGGTGGAGGCATCACACCGGAGGGCACGATTCGAATTGCCAACTCACTGGCCTGTTTCGGTTGGGCGACTTTCGCGCTTTACGCAGACCTTTTCATGTCCCAATCTCTCATCGCCATCCGCAAGCCCCTCGCCGCTGTTTTTCTCTCTGCAAGCCGTGCGGTCCTGACTTACGGGATCGGTTATTTTTTGAGCACCTACTGGGATTACCAAGGACTTGCGCTCAGTTTCTCACTGGCTCTGGTGGTGAACCTCCTTTTTCTCTTCCCCCCCTTTTTCCGGTTGTCTCCTTTTCGGGGTGAGTGGAGAAATCTTTTCTTCTATTCCGCAAAGTTGATTCTTGCCGCAAGCCCCGTCCTCTTTCTGAGTGGAGCCCTCAGCCGATGGTCCATGGAACAATGGTTTTCCTTCTCGCCCTGGGCCTTGATCGGCCTCTTGGCCGCAAGTTTTACGGGAGGGTGTGGTCTCTACGGGGTGATCCTCTACTGGATTGGCGTCAAAGAAGTCCGGTCCGTGGTGCAAGAGCTGGTGAAAGCATGGGGAAAACGGAACTGGTATTGGATGGAGCAGACGAACGGATGAGCGCACCGGCGGGATTGGAGATGCGATGTCCGGTTTGTGAGGCGGAGGGCGCCAAGCCTCTTTTTATGAGACGCGGGAAATCGTACGCCCGCTGTCACGGTTGCGGACTGATTTATGACCGTACGCCGCCCTCGACGGAAGAAGCCCAGGCTTTTTATGAAGAGAGTTATTACGAGAGTTTTGGTGAGCAGACGAAATTCATTCAATCGGCTCGGCTTTCCATTTACGAAGACCTCCTTGTCCAAAGCGAGGCGCATCGCCGGACGGGACGGCTTCTGGATATTGGGTGCGGGCACGGAGATTTTTTGCTCAAGGCCCAGGCGCGAGGATGGGAGGTCTGGGGGATCGAACCCTCGCGCGAGGCCTCGAGCGCCGCGCAGAAAATTTTGGGGGACCGCGTCCTGAATCAAACACTCGACGAAGTCCGTTTTCAGCCGAATCATTTTGATGTCATCACACTCTGGAACGTTCTTGATTGCCTACCCGATCCTTTGGCGGTCGTCCGGAAAATCCGGGAATGGCTTACACCGGACGGTCTTCTCCTCATCCGGACTCCCAACGCCTTCTTTCATGTCGCGATTTTTCAATTTTATTCCCGGTTTCAGAAGATCTTGTCAAGAGTGGGCTGGAGGAAGGAGGCTTCGGTTTTTCTGAGGTCCAATTTCACGGCTCCCACCCTGAAACGTTTGCTGGGCGAAGCCGGTTTCACATCCGTCCAGATCGAGAACGGCGTCCCCACGCGGGGAGACGCTTACGGTGTATTTTCCCGCTCGATTTGGATGGAGACGGCCAAGTCTCTTCTTTATGGAATGGCCCGCTTTCTTGCTTTCTTAAGCGGGGGCTGGTGGATGATTGGACCCAATCTCATGGTCCTCGCCTCGAAGGAGAAGCCGGTATCGGACCCGCGGGCCAAGGCGCTTCGAATTCGCATCTTTCTCAAGCGAGTGGTTCTTCATCTCCTCGCGGGGCTGGGATACCTTTTGGGTCTTCCCCTTTGGTTTCGACTGGCTGGAAAGCATCGCGAGATTCGGGTGCTCCGTTATCACAGCGTGAGCGAATCCCGGGCCAGTGACGTGAATGTGAAAGAGTCCGAATTCAGAAAACATCTGAATTTTCTCGATCGGCACTACCCGGTGATTTCGCTCGGGGCGGCGCTCGGCCTTCTTCAAACCCAGAAGCTCTCTTCTCGAGGTGCGGCCGTCCTCACCTTTGACGACGGAACGGAAGACAATTACAAGGTCGTCTTTCCCCTTTTGAGAGAGAAAAAAATTCCCGCAGCCATTTTTCTTTTGACGGGAGGAGAGGGAGCGGACCGGCGCCTTCCGCACCTCGCGGATGGGCAACCGGAGTACAACCGGCTTCTCACCTGGGACAAGGTGCGGGAGATGGCGCAAGCCGGAGTGGAATTGGGTTCACATGGGGAGCATCATCACCGCCTTGCCCGACTTTCCGATGAAGCGGTGAAAAAAGATCTCTCACAGTCCAAGTCCCGGATTGAAAAGGAGATTCAAGCTCCCGTTTCCTTTTTTTCCTACCCTTACGGGACGGCCGTCGATTTCGATTCCCGGATTGAAGGGTTCGTCCGGGAAGGTGGGTACCGGGCAGCCTTTTCGGCGATCTTCGGGACCAATGGCCCTGCAACGGATTTGTTTTCTCTCCGGCGGATCGGCATCGAGGCAAGCGACACCCCTTTCACCTTCCGGGCGAAGTTAAATGGCGCGCTTGGCCTGCTAGCGATTTTCGATCTCCCTCCGATCCGCAGATTGCTTCGCTGGTTTGATTCCCTTTTTCTCAAGACCTCGCCCCTCCTCCTTGTGAGCGTGGATTTCCCGCCGCACACGGACGGTGTCAGCACGATCTCGCGGGAACTGAGTTCGCGGATCGCGGGAAAGGGGAGAGAAGTCATCGTCATCGGCCCGAGCGACCGGGGCGACCGGGAGTTCGATCGCCGCCAACCCTACCGCGTGTTTCGCCTCCCCGGTTACGAATGGGGCTATCTGCGCTTCATCCCTATTTTTCTCGCGATGCCCTTCGTCGTCCTGGGCTTTGGGATCCGGAGAGTTTTTGCGATGAACATCGCCTACGGCGGGGTCCTTTCGTGGCTTCTTTCCTTCGTGACCGGGCTGGAATACCTGATCTTTGCTTACGGATATGAATTCGAAAAGGTGAAACAGACCTTCCTGGCGCGCCGGATTTACCAGTCGATTTACCGGCGCGCGAAGGGAATCGTCACCTGCAGCGCCCTCGTCAAGCGGCGATTGATCGAATTCGGCGTGAACCCCGAAAAAATCAAAGTGCTCTACCCGGCCGTGGATCTTGAGAAGTATCGTCCTGAACCGGTCTCAGACGCTTTTCTGGAAGAAAAAGGCTTGGCGGGAAGAAAAATTCTCCTAACGGTCGGGAGACTCATCGAGCGAAAGGGCCACGACCGGGTCATCGCGGCCCTTCCAAAAGTGATTCAGCGTTTTCCGGAGGTTCTTTATTGCATCGTGGGAGTCGGACCTCACGAGAAAAATCTTCGCGGTTTTGTCCAACGTTTGGATCTCGAGAATCACGTCCGGCTGTTGGGGAAAGTCGCCGATTCCGAAATCGCCTCTCTTTACAATGCCTGCGACATTTTCCTGATGCCGAGCCGCGAAATCTCTGGACTCGGACAAATCGAGGGTTTCGGCATCGTCTACCTCGAAGCCAACGCTTGCGGGAAACCGGTGATTGGCGGCAGGTCCGGGGGCGTGGCCGAGGCTATTCGGGATGGGGAGACCGGCTTTCTTGTGGACCCGAATTCATCCGATGAAATCGCCCAGAAAATCCTCTTTCTCTTTTCCCATCCTGAGGAGGCTCACCGGATGGGAGCGAAGGGTCTGGAATGGGTCCGCGGAAATTTCAATTGGGATCGTTATGTCGAGGAAGCTTACCGGCTTCTCGAAGGAGGGTCTTCTTCGTGAGCCTGCGTGTGGTTCTCTTCACCCGTTCCGGAAGGCCCTCCGGCGCCCAGATGGCCTGGCGCCTCTTCGAGTCCGGAAAACCTCCTGTGGCCATTGTGGCGGAGCGCCGCGGAAAAATGGGGGAGGGGAAAAAAGAAGGGTTGCTCTTTTATCTTTGGAAGCTCGGACCCACTTTTCTCTGGAAACGGCTCCGCGAAGGGTTCCGAATTCAATCTCATTTTTATCTGAGGAAACTCCTCGGTTTCAGATTCCGAAGTCCGGTTTACCTCTCCCTTGAAGAATGGATGCTGGATCATCCCGAGGTCCCGGTCTTCCGGGTGGAAGATCACAACGGTCCGGACGTTCAAGCGCTTCTTCGAAGGCTCAAGCCCGACGTGGGAATTCTCACCAACACGCGCCGAATCAAAAACGAAATCCTCGAAATCCCGCGGCAGGGTTTCCTCAATCTCCATCTTTCGGCCCTTCCCCACTATGCGGGATTGGATTCCATCTTCTGGGCGCTTTATCACGGCGAAAGAGAGATCGGCGTGACGGTCCACTTTGCGGCCTCCGAAATTGACCGGGGCGACATCGTCCTTCAGAAAAAAATTCCGGTGAGCCCTTTGGACAACGAGGAAAGTCTTTACGAAAAAGCCCTGTGGCTGGGCACGCACCTGGTGATCGTGGCCTTGAAGCAGCTGGAAGAGGGAACGATTGAAAGGAAAGCGCAGGAGACAAGCCGGGAAAATTATTTTTCCTGGCCGAGCGCGCAAGAGCGCCGGATTTTCGAAGAGCGCCGGAAACAGGAAAAGAGGACGATTCCCTCCTCATCCGAACGACCCGCCGTTCTTCACCTCATCACCCGAATGACCCGAGGAGGCGCGCAGGAGAACACGCTCCTTACCGCATTGGGGCTGAAGAAGAGAGGCTATCCGGTGACTCTTGCCACAGGCCTCGGCTGGGGAGCGGAAGGTGAAATTCTTTCCCAGGCCTTGGAGGCCGGGCTGGAAGTCGTGCTTCTTCCGGAATTGGTCCGAGATCTCCACCCGTGGAAGGATGGGGCCGTTTTGCTCCGGCTTCGGTCTTGGCTCGCCAAACAGCACTATGCTATCATACACACTCATACGTCCAAGGCTGGATTCTTGGGGAGACTCGCGGCCCACCTCGCGCGTGTGCCGATCGTCGTTCATACCCCGCACGGACATGTGTTTCACAGTTATTTTCGGCCCTGGACGGAAAGGTTCTTTCTTGCATTGGAGCGGAAGGCGGCCGAATGGTCTGAGCGCTTGATTGCCTTGACGAATCGCGATCTTCACGAACACCTCGAATTGAAAGTGGGAAGGCCGGACCAGTGGACGACGATTCCGAGTGGCGTGGATGAGAAGGGTTTTCAGGCCCGCCGCCCGAGGGAAGAGATTCTTCAATCCCTTGGAATTCCGGCGGGTCGAAGGGTGGTCGGATTCATTGGAAGGCTCGCGCCCGTGAAGGGGGCGATTCACCTCATTGAAGCGCTTTCTCGGATTCGCGAGGCCGTTTCGAATACCCATTGCCTTCTCGTGGGTGACGGGGAAGAAAGGCCGGCCCTTGAAAAAAGAGTGGAACAATTGGGGTTGAGGGAATGGGTGACCTTTGCGGGTCATCGGGAGGGCGTGGCGGATTTTCTTTCTGTTTTGGATGTCCTCGTGGTGCCGTCTCTCAATGAGGGAATGGGACGCGTGATCGTGGAGGCGGGGTTTCTCGCCAAACCAGTGGTCGCTACCGACGTCGGCGGGATTCCGGATTTAATTGAGGACGGGGTGAGCGGTCTCTTGGTCGAGCGCCGCCGGCCTCCGGCATTGGCCGAGGCCGTGAAACGAATCTTGAAAGATTCCGCGCTCGCGGAAAAGTTGGGAAGATCGCTTCAGGCAAAGGTCTTGGACGGATTCACAGCCGATCAGATGGTGGAAAAAATCGAGCACCTCTATCAGGAACTTTTGACGGAGAAAGGACTTTTCTTTCAGGAAAAGGAGGTCCCGGTTGAAGACTCCTCTTTTAGGTAAGCAACGGTGTCTGGTAATCGCGCCTCATCCGGACGATGAGGCCTACGGCTGTGCGGGGACGATGGCCAAGCTCAAGGCCGAAGGTTCCGAGGTCTTCGTGATCGCCGTCTCGGCCGGCGACGTTCACCATTACAACGTGGACCGGTATTCCTTTGTGACGGGGAAAACTCGACTCGAGGAATTCGAAGCCGCCATGAAGACGCTTAAAGTGGACGATTACGAGCTCATTTACAACGATTCCGAGATCCACCTGAAGCTCGACGCGATGCCCTTGAAGGAACTCATCAGCCTCTTTGAGAAAGACTGCCGGCTCGCCATCGACAAGATCAAACCAACCATGGTGATCCTGCCCGCCGTCTCCTACAACCAGGACCACGAGGCCGTCTTTCGCGCGGGCTTCACCGCCTGTCGGCCCAGCCTTCCGGACATCAAACCGTTTCAGAAGATCGTCCTCTCCTGCGACAATCCCGCCATTTCATGGAGCCTTGAGCGGGAAAAGTTTCACCCCAATTTTTACGTCGACATCACCGACTTCCTCGACACCAAGCTCAAGGCGGTCTCGTGCTATAAATCTCAAGTCCGCTCGCGTCTCCACCATGCGAGTCTGGAGAATATCGAATATCTCGCGCGCGTCCGCGGGCGCGAGGTCTCCGTGGAAGCGGCCGAGGCCTTTATGGTGCACCGCCTGCTTGTATGATGCTTGCGGCGCACCAGCTCCATTATCTCCCCTGGCTCCGTTACTTTCATAAACTCGCCGCTTGTGACACCTTTGTCGTCCTCGACAACATCCAGTTCAATAAAAACGGCTGGCAGAACCGAAACAAGATCAAAACGCCTCACGGCGGCACGCTCTTGACGGTGCCCATTCTTCAGAAGTTCCAACAGCTCATTTCCGAAGTCCGCATGGACGAGAAACAACCCTGGGCGCGAAAGCATTGGCGGGCGATCGAGGTCCATTACCAAAAGGCCCCCTTCTTCAAAGAACACGAAAATTTTTTCCGGGAAATCTATGCGCGTCCGTGGGAAAGACTCAACGATTTGAATTATGAGATTTTCTTTTATCTCGTGAAGGCGCTCGGGGTCAAAACCCGGATCCTGCGATCATCGGAACTTTCCTTGAAAGGCGAGGCCTCGGAAAGGCTCATCGGGATTTCGAAGGAGCTCGGTGCTCGCGCCTACCTCACCGGCGCTTACGCAACGCAGGTTTATCTGGATCCGGCCCTCTTCGAACGCGAGGGGATCGAGCTCGTGATGCAGGAATATGAATGCCCGCGTTATTCCCAACTTTATCCGGAGGTAGGTTTCGTGCCCGAGCTTTCGATCGTCGATCTCCTTTTCAACTGTGGGCCGAAGAGCCTTGAAATTTTGATGCAAGGGACACCGGCTCGGATCCAGGAAAACACAGCGTGATCCCGCATTCCCGTCCCACACTCGGAGCCGAGGAAAAATCGGCGGTTGCTCAAGTTCTCGACTCCGGACAAATCGCTCAAGGGCGCAAGGTCATTGAGCTCGAAAGAAAATTTTGCGCCTTCGCAGGGCGCCGCTACGCGGTGGCCGTGAGCTCCGGGACTTCCGCGCTCTATCTCTCGCTCGTGGCCTTGGGCCTTTCCCGGGGCGATGAAGTAATCCTTCCAAGCTTTACCTGCACCGCACTCCTCCACGCCGTGGATAGCGCGGGGGCGCGGCCGGTCTTGGCTGACATCGATTTGGAAGATTTCAATCTCTCCGTCACCGACGTCCGGAAAAAAGTCCGGCGCCGGACCAAAGCGGTGATCGTTCCCCATGCCTTCGGACGGGCCGCCCGAATGGAGGAGCTCCTCAACCTTAAAATCCCGGTGATTGAAGATGGAACACAGGCCCTGGGCGCGAGGGTCGGCCGAAGGCGGGTCGGAAGTTTCGGGGTCATCAGTCTCTTTTCCTTTTACGCGACGAAGATGATTACAACCGGCGAAGGAGGGATGGTACTCACCGATTCGCCGCGCCTCGCTGAGCGGATTCACGCCTCCCGAGATTACGACAAGAAGGAAAATTTTCAATTCCGCACCAACTCCAAAATGACGGACGTGGAGGCCGCGATGGGAGTCGAGCAACTGAAAAAACTTCCGTCCTTCATTCGCCGGCGCCGTCAGATTGCTTCGGGTTACAGAGAATCTCTTCGGAGTTCCGGCCTTTTTCTTCCTGCCGAAGATTCAGACCGGAGTCACGTCTATTACCGCTACGTCGTCCGGATTCCCCGCGGTTTCAAGGAGTGGGCCCGAAAACTGGCCGCTCAGGGGATTGACGCGAAGAGCCCCGTTTTCAAACCGCTTCATCAATACCTGAATCTTTCAGACTCGTCCTTCCCAGCCACGGTGCAGGCGATGAAGGAATCCCTTTCGCTTCCGATCTATCCGTCCCTCACTGACGAAGAATGCAACCAAATTTATCGAGCCCTCCAGGGGAACTCACCGGTCCTTCGCAGAAAAGAAGCCCTGAGCCTTTCGGTCTGAAACTTCTTTCCGGGCTTCTTGGCGCTTGCCTGATCTTGATGGGGAGTTTGCTCTTCTTCGAGATCGGCGGCCAAATTTATTCCCTCCTCCATCCCACTTATGAAGTGCTGGCGTGGGAACCGGATCCAAACGTGGGCTGGAAATTGGCGCCGAACCTGCAATTCACCTGGACGGGTGTGGACCCGTATCTGAAGGATTTCAGCACCAGCATTTCGGTCCACTCCCTCGGATTCCGGGATCTTCCGGAGGACGAATTGAAATCTCACGGAACGATTCGGGTGGCTCTTCTCGGTGACTCTTTTGTCGAAGCCCTTCAGGTCCCGATCGACCAAACGGCAGGCCGGCTTCTGGAAGAGAAGCTGAATGCCCCTCTTCAGAGGCGGGAAAGCCCCGAGCGCTTTGAAGTCTTGAATTTCGGGATTTCCTCCCACGGGCTCGGGCAATCGTATTTGACGTGGAAGACCTACGGCCGCCCTTTTTCGCCGGACTACGTGTTTGTTTTCTTAGGCCTGCGTTCGCTGGAAAGGACGGTTGACCCTTACGAGAGCGGAGCCTTCCCCCAAACCCGGCAAAAGAAACTCAGGGTGCGGTCCGTCTTCCGATTGGAGGAGGGGAAACTGGTTCTCGAACCCGCCCGGGATTTTCAGGTTTTTGTCGAGACACAAACCGAAGTCATCCGGACTGAATTTGGGTCCCGGGGCCGCTTGCGGCGCCGCAAAGGAATCTTTCTGAAGTGGACGGCCGGTCAGGCCATCCGTTGGGGAGAAGAGAATCTTCTCCCTTTTTGGCGCAAAGGTCGGCACCGTCACGCCCTTCCTCGAAGTTCAGGCCTTGACCCGACGGTCCTCGAAGTCAACTTGAGTGTGCTCGAGCAATGGGGGAGGGAAATCAAGGAAGCCGGCGGGAAGTTGGTTCTGGTGGACGCACTTTCGTACGGGACTTCTTCACCCGTATCTTCCGTTTCAAAAATATTTCGTCGCCTCGCAGCCCGAAACGAATGGGGATACATTCCCTTGGCGGATGAATTGTTGGAAGCTAGCGAGAAAGGCCTTTCCGTCCACTGGCCGCACGATGGGCATTTCAATCAAGCCGGAAACGAGATCTTTGCGGAAGCGATGCACCGCTGGTTTGTCGAGGAACTCCGATGGAATTGAACCTGATTTGGCGGCTTCACGGAATTCTTTTCCTGTCCTTCTTGACCGCTGCACTTCTGACGCCCCTCCTGCGCTGGATCGCCTTTCAATTGGGGGTCCTTGACCATCCGAAAGAACATGGGATCCATCTTCATCCGGTTCCGCGCCTCGGCGGCGTGGCCCTCTACGCGGCTTTCGTGGCCGGCTCACTTTACCGGATGGACTTGAGTGAGATGCTGAAAGGCGTGCTCGTGGCCTCGAGCATTATTTTTTTTATCGGGCTCGCCGATGATCTCATTCATCTTCGGGCAAGCCTCAAGCTCGTGGGTCAGCTTGTGGCCTGCGCGATCATGATGTTCCGTTACGGTGTCATCCTCAATGTTTTCCCTAATCTGTTTCTGAATGGATTCTTCACGGCCCTGGGTCTCATTGGCATCACGAACGCCGTCAACTTTCTCGACAACATGGACGGTCTTGCCTCGGGGCTCGTGATGATCTCAAGCCTCGCCATCTTCATTGTAGCGACCACCACGAAACAATTCTGGCTGGCTTACCTTTCCGCGGCCCTGGTGGGGTCGTGCGCGGGGTTTCTGGTCTTCAACCTGAAGAAGGCCCACGTTTTCATGGGCGATGCCGGGAGCACGTTCCTCGGCTTCACCCTCGCGAGCTTGGCCGTGATGACGGAGTGGTCGTATCACCTCTCGGTGACTCTTGCGGTTCCCTTATTGATTTTGGGAGTCCCGGTGCTGGACATGTTTCTCATTACGGTTCTTCGGATCAAGGAGGGGAAGGTCCGGAATTTCAAAGAGTGGATCGATTATACGGGCAAGGACCATTTCTCCCACCGGCTGATGCGCTTGGGGCTGGGGAAACGGGGGGCGGTCTTCTTTCTTTGGAGCTTGCAAGCCGTTTTTTCAGGAGTGGCCCTTCTGATTCTGCCCCGGAAACCCGAGTGGGGCGTTGTGGGACTTGTCTTTTTTTCCTTGGCCGCGTTGAGCATCACGGCCTTCTTTCGAAAGCGGCGGGCCCTCGCCCTCCAGTTCAGCTCCCGGGCGCCGAAACGGAAAGAGGCTCCCGCGTCGCGAGGTAAGCGCTGACTACTTCGCCCGCCCGTTCGGCGCCGGCGGGGGTCAGGTGGACGTCGTCATAGAAGTGGACGAGGTCCTTTGGGATTTCCCGCTCCAGATCGATTAACTCGACCCCCTCCTTCCGGGCGAGCTCACGGACCGCGTCGTCAAAACGGTTCATCTCCCGGGCCAGAAAGTCCGGGCTCAGGTTAATGGGCCGATGACTCACCGACCCGAGCCACCCCATCCAGAGCCTTTCGTTGACCGCCGCGTCAAGCTTCTCCTGATAGACAAAGGGTTCCGTCATCAGGATGAAACGGACACCGCGGGTCCGCGCGACCGCGATCATCTCACGCAAATGCTCGAGGAAATCTTCAAGCGATTTGGATTGCTCGATCGGCGTGAAGGGACGGGTGAGTCTCGAGCGCCGGAAGGCCTCGTATTGTTCAAAGGGGTTCTTGTATTTTTCCTCGGCCGGTGGAAACAGGCGATTGACGAGCCTTCGCTTGATCAGCTTGAGAAACTGGGAATGCTTGAGAAACCGCGCCAAGGTTTTTGAGGGGCTCTCCTCCAGGTAGGCGTCGTAGATGGTTTTCCGGTAATCGGGCCGCCGGATGGGGTCGTACGTGGGGAGGGTGCCGTAGAGGAGGTCGTTCGCGCCGAGCGTCACGAGGACGAGGTCCGGCTCGTAGTAGAGCACTTTGTAGATCAGAAGTGACAACGTGTCGGCTGCGAGATAACCGCTGATGCCTCCGTTGATGCATTCGAACCGTTTTCCGGGAAGCGCCCCGGAAAGCTTTTTTTCCACCAGGGAAGGAAACGTTTTCTCCTCCGGCAGGAAAAGCTCTTCCGTCGTGGAGCCTCCCAGAAAGAAAATCCGATAGGTCCTTCCCGGCTTGGCGGCGGTTTTCATCGAGGAAGAACGGAAACCAAATTCGTTGATCTTGAATTCCATCGTCCCCGTCTGGCCCGCGATTCCCTCAATCACGTAGGTCCGCTCGAAGCCCGGGACCCATTCGGTTCGGATGTAGGGATGCGTTTCGGTCCGGTCGGGCCCCTGCTCGTGGGGGTGGGGAGGAAGGAAGATTCGCGTCGCGATTTCTCCCAACATCCACACCGTCAACGCGAAGAAGAAAAGAAACCCGATTCGTTTCATCGTGGAAGGAGGAATTGTATCACCTCTCATGGAGAGGGCTCTAATTGTGCCGACGTCGGCACAATTTGAAAAACCAGGTAGCGGGCGTTTTGAAAAACGAGCCGATGCCGCCGTTCGAGCAAGGATTTTCTTTCCGCGTAACTGGCCTCGGTGAGGAAATAATTTGCGCCATAACGCCCTGCCAGCGATTCGACCCCAGAGGCCGTGAGTTTCAAATAACCCTTTCTTAAAGACTCGCGCTGGGCGTTGGTGTTGCCACCCGTCGGGTTCCACTTTTCAAGTTCCGCGAGTCCGCTCACCGCCTCAAGCCGCTTCTTCCATTCCCACACTTCTCGGGCCCCATAAGGATTCGCATGGAAATCGACGACGATCGAGCGCTCGGAAAAAAACCGGATCCCGTCTTGGTCGGGAGGCGTCAAGAGCACCGCCTCGCGGGGTGTATGCTTCCGGATCCATTCCAAGACTTCACGAAGCTCAGCGTTGTCCTGAAAAAGAGGAGAGGGCGGAGCGAGTTGGATCGGATGAAAGGAAATCCGGTTCGGGAAAATTGCCTGAAAGCCAAGAGCCGGGAGGCCCAAAAAAAATAAAGCCCAAAACGCTTGCGCCGAGCCCTTCGAAGGTTTCAGTCTCAAAAGAAGGGTAAGTCCGAGCCCGAGTGAAAAATCAAACACGAACTCCCATCCGCGTCCTCGAAAAAGGTAGAGGCCCAGAATGGAGACCGTGGCGAGACTGACGATGGCCATTCTGCGGAAGCTCCAGGCCAGCACCAAGACGGCCGCGATCGGCAAAAAAATCCGGGCGTCCTTTTCCAGGAAAAGACTAGCGATCGTGACTGCGCTCAGGAGGATTCCGATTCGGCCTCCCCGGGTTGTTTCGTGGATGAGCATGGTTGCGAGCGCCGCCAGGCCCAGAATCAGCAAAAAGGGCGAGAGCCTCAGGAAACGGAATTGGACCAGCGAGGGAAGGTAAATCCATTCCATGGAAACGATGGCGAGTGCACAGAGCGAAAGAAGGAGCGTGGCATAAAGGCGAATTTTTTTCCGTATCCTTTCATCCTCCACGCCCGCGCTGGTGAAAAAGAGAAAATAAAGTGGGAAGAGGACGCGGAAGACGTGCGCGAGTTCAAAATTGGTGATTCGATAATGGTGGGGGCCGCGGAAGTTGAAAAAAAGCTTCTGGAAATCAGCGGCAGGGGCAGACTCGTGAAACGAAAAGTTTCCAAGGAGAGGCACGAGGTTGGGACTTGCGAGCAAGAGGAAAAGAAAAAGCCCCGCCGCCATTTGCCAAACCGTTTTTTTCCTTTCCCCAAAGAGCCAGAAGATAACCAGGAGAATGAAACCTTCGACTCCGGAGAGGAAGTCGAAGAGGGCCGTGAGCCCCAGAAAGGCCCCCGTGGCGGCGAGCTTTCCTTCGAGGAGAAAGGTGAGGGAGAAGAGAAAGAAAAGTTTTCCCAAGTCGGCCGGTTGGACGATGGAACTGTAAAGCGTTTCCTGCCCCAGTCCGTCCGAGAAGTAGAAGAGAAGAAAACAAAAAAGAAGAACTGCGCTCCGCCGGTCCTTTGAGAAAAGGCCCGACAGGCGAAGCAGGCCCCAGACCAAGAGGAGAAGCTGGAGGAGCCGGATTCCAAAAAGGGCCGGCGTCAGGTGTCCACTCGCTTCGAAGAAGGCAATGAAGGCGCTGAAGAAAGGATGGGGATTGGCCGTTTGCGTGACGAGCCAGTCGCGGGCAAAAAGATCCGGGTGGTTCTGATGAAGCGCGTAGAGAAAATAATGAAGCTGGCCTGAATGGTAAACGTGATAGGGAACGAGCGTCAGGAGAAAAAAGAAAAGAACACCGGTCAGAAGAATCACGCCGGGATCTCGTAGAGGATCACTTGATGAACACCGTGGACGATGTGAACGCGTTTGACGGTAGGAGGTGGGTCTTTCGTTTCATCTAGGAGAAACCGGTAAGAATCCAGGACCGGCGTGTCAAGGTCATCGGCCACCACGAAATAGCGGGCCTTTAGGTGATGCATGTAAGTCAGCAGGTCTTCAAACCGGTCCACGTAGGGAAGCCACGCATAACGCCCTCCGGAATAAAAAGCCGCGAACGGTCGGTGCGTGACCACGGTCTCCTCCTCGATCTGAGGAATGTGTTCTTTCATCCAAAGCCCCATCTCGCGATGTTCAAAAGGAAAGGTCGTTGTTCTGCTGCTGCGTCTCAGGTAGCCGAAAGAGGGAAGGGCGAGTGCCAGGCAAAGGCCCAGGACAAGCGCCTGTGATCGTTTGGGCCCGAGCCCGAAACTTTTTTGTGCCCAGTTCCTCATCACTTCCATTCCGCCGCCCATCCAAATAAGGAAGATCGGATAAAGCGGCAAGTAACGCCTGACGTCAAAGACGACGAAGAAGTGGACGAAGAAGGGCAGAAGGAAAGAAAAAAGAAGAATCTCGGAGCGCTTCCGGCGCTCGTCCCAAGCAGCGCCGAGGAAACCCGCACCCACGAAAAAGAAACCTAGGCCGCCAAAAAAATATTTGTTGAATTCAACCACCCGAGAGAAGAGGGCGAGGGGAATGGACCGAAGGAGCGCAACGAAGCCCTGAGAGGTCAGGAAACCCACGAGATTGAACTCGTGGGCGAGCTCATCCACCCTGAGTCCGGTCTTGTCCGTCGAGAGCCCCTCGATGATTTTCTTGACCTCGAGGTACTGGCCCGGGCGGGTCACGTCCAACGTGCGGCGAATCATTTCAGGGACAACCCCTCCGCTCAACTGCCAGTGGCCTGTTTTTTGGTAAGTCATTTGAAAATAGGGGAGAAGGAAAACGAGAAAGGCCGCGAGCGAGGGAAGGAGGACCCGCAGCCGGGACCGATAAGGGGCCGGAGAGAAAAAGAGAATCACAAAAACCGAGGCGCCAAAAAAAAGAAACCCTTCCGGACGAGTGAGATAAGCCAAGCCTCCTGTCAGTCCAAGAAGAACTCCTGAAAGAAGGGAAGGTTTTTCTTCCTGTAAGAGGAGGTGGGCCTGGTAGAGGAGAAGCATCAAAAGGAAAATAAAGAGAGGTTCTGAAAGGACCAAGGGGGAGTAGACAAGGAGAAAACCATTGGTCAGATAGAGAAGGCACGTCCAATGGGCGGCCTTGGGTCCGTAGAGCGAACGGACCAGAAAGAAAAGAGGGAAGAGGGTTAGCGCAAAGGAGAGCGTGGAGACAAAGGAACCCCAGAATTCAAGGCCCCCGAACGGAAGCTTGGCAAAAAGGCCGATGAGGACGGAGTAAAAAGGCGGGTTCAGGAGGTAGGCTTCGCCGGGGTTGATGCTGATTCCCTTGCCCGCGAAAAGATTTTGGGCGATCCGGAGGTAATTGGTTCCGTCATCGGTCAGATACGGATTACCGAGGTGAAGGACCGTGCTGAAGGCAAAGGCGAGAAGAAAATAAATCGCAATCATCCGGTCACGCGGTAGAGAATCAATTTCCTCGCGCCCTTCACGGTGTGAATTCGCTCAAGGCCTTGAGGCGCGGGTCTTGTTTCATCCAAGAGAAACCGGTAAGCATCGAGGAAAGGACGGTCCAGATCGTCTGAGACCACAAAGTAGTGGGCGTGTTGATGGCCCATGTAAATGCGAAGGTCTTCGATCCGATTCACATAGGGAAGCTTGAGGATGCGGGCACCCGAATAAAAGCTCACCGCCGGCTGCCGCGACAAGACGCCTTCCGATTCCATTCCGGGAAGATTTTGCTTCATCCAACGCCCGAGATCTTTATATTCAAAGGGCATTGGGTATTCAATCAAGACGCGTCGAAGATACCATCCCGACGGCAGAGCGAGCAACAAACAGATTCCGAGGGCCCACCCTTTTGAAAGCCGCGGGCTCCAGCGAAAGCTCGCGCGGCCCCAGTTTCGGAATGTTTCAATCCCGTTCCCCATCCAGAGTAGAAAAATCGGGAAATAATGGTAGAAGTATCTTGGCAGAAATTGACTGAGGAGCTTCAGGGAAAACGTAGAAAGAAAAAGAAGGAGCAGGAGTTCGGATTTTTTTCTCCGCCCGTTCCAGGGGATGCCAAACCACGAAGCCCCAATCAGAAAGAGTCCGAACCCCGTGAAAAGATAGCGATTGAGCTCGAGGAAGCGCCACACGGCCGAGCCCGGGACCGAACGTAGGAGCTTGAAACGGTCTTTGGTGAGGAGTTTCGGAAGGTTGAAATTTTTCACAAGTTCATCCATCTCGAGGCGGGTTTTGTCCTCGTTGAGACCCTCCCGGATTTTTTTGATTTCAAAATATTTCTCCGGGTCCGGAGACGTGATGTCCATCTCTCGCTTGATTAAAATTTCCGTGATGCCCTGGCTCAGTTGAAACCGGTGTGATTGCCGGTAGACAAAGCGAGTGTAAGGAAGGAAAAAAACCAAAAAGGCCAGAAGAGAGAAGAGAAAAGGACGAAATCTCAAAGCCGGCGGCTTGGAAGAAAGGAAAAGAAGGGCAAAAACGCTCACCAGATAAATTGCAAATCCTTCGGGCCGGGTGAGGAAAGCCAAGCCCGAAACCATTCCTACAAGAAAACCATTCCATCTGTCCTCAGGCTCTCCCTGAATGATGCGATGCACGAGGTAGAGCTGAAGAACGATGAGAAAAGTAAAGAGGGTGTCGGCCATCACGAGGTTGGAACTAGCCAGGAGAAAACCATTCGTGGCATAAAGGAGGCCCGTCCACCGAGCCGTGTCCTTCGAATAAATTTCTTCCGCGAGCCGGACGAGCGGAATCGCGGTCAAGGCAAAGGCAAGGATCGAAACCAGATGAGCTGACAATTCAAGATTTTTGAGAAGGAGGTTCGAGAGTCCAATCAAGAACGGGTAGAACGGAGGGTGGACCAAATAGGGTTCGCCCGGATTGACAGAAATCCCCTGGCCTGAGAAGAGACTCACCCCGACCCGGGCGTAATAGCTGCCGTCATCGCCAATGAAATAGGCCAGCGGCAGAAGGGCCAGGCCCAGCGAGAAGGCTGCAAGGGTAGGGACGATCCAGGACTTCATGACACGGCAAAGTTTATATGAAATCGTCTTCTCTTTTCAATACAATAGAGTCCACCATGAAAAAAGAAGCGCTTTTCTTAATCCTTCTCGCGTTCCTCGCTCTCGGGGTCCGGGCGGCGATGTGGAGCCGGGTGGAAATGGTCCAGCCGGATGAGGCTTACTTCATTTGGATGGGGCAGCACTTGGCGGAGGGAAAATCCGTCGGTGAGTTTCAAGTAATGGAACGGGGATTCAAAGGCCAGCTTTCCTTTCCCCGCGTGTTCGGCTTCATTACGCGCTCGTCTATGGATCCAGTCGCCGCCTGTCAGTGGGTCTCGATTCTCTTGGGCGTGCTCACGCTCCTTCCTTTTCACAGTTGTGTCCGCTCGTTCGCTTCCTTGACCGATGCCCTGTGGGCTGATTTGTTTTATGCCCTCTCGCCCATCACGATCCAGTATTCCCTCTGGGCGATGCCGCATTCTCTTTTCAACGTCTGTCTCGTGCTTCTTGTGTTCTTTGCGTTGAGGGGATTGAAATCAGGCCGCTCCATTTGGATGGGCCTGGCCGGTTTCGCGGCTGCCGGAGCTTATCTGGCCCGAGTGGAGGGAATTTTGCTCGCGGCCGCCTTTTTTGTAACGGCTCTGATCTTCAGATGGTTTCGCAGGAGAAATCTTTTCATCTTTGCGGCGGCTTTTGCGATCGGCTCCTTTCCCTATTGGTTTTGGCTCCATCAAGAGACAGGGATTTGGCAGCTCACTTGGAGCGAAGGCCGGGGGGTATCGGGGATTTACGTGGATTTCATCTCGAAACTCATCCGGAATCCGAGCCTCTCAGCGCTCGCAAATTTTTATTTCCGAAATTTTTACGGGGGCTATCTCTTATTGCCAAAGATCCTCCCACTCGTCTTTTGGGTCCTGGCGGGCTCGGGAGCGATTCGGATTTTGCGTCGGGGACCCCAGGAGGTCCGAGCGCTCGGAATGGTGATTTTTTTCTCGGCCTTTCCCCTTTTTTTGTATCCCCTTCTCGAGGCGGTCGAGGCCCGGTTTCTTTCGCCGACCGTCCTTTTTCTTTTCATGCTGGCAGGCGCCGGGATTCCATTCCTTCCGGAGGCGGGGCCGGGGAGGCGTCGTCTCGTGACGGGCATTCTCTTCATCCTTGCATGGGGAAGCTTCCTGCCGGGGACGGTTTCCCTGTGGAAAAGTTTTCGCGAGGATGCGATGGAACAAAAAAAACTGGGAGAGTGGGTCCTTGCCGAACACGGACGAAATCCAAAGGTCCTGTTCGGCTCGGACTCGCGCCTCTGTTTTTACGCCCGATCGGCGTGCAAACGCTTCGTGGGAATGCGCCAGGCCGTGGAGGCCCAGAAGACAGGAGAGGATTTGGCGCCCTTTCTGGAAAAGCAGGGCGTGGATTTCATCGCGATGGACACCCGTTACGTGCCCAAGTTTTACCCTTCCCTTCAATCTTTGCTCGCCGATCCACCGAAAGAATGGCGTCCGCTCAAGGAATTGAGTGAAAGGGGCGAGAAGATTATTTTGTACGAATGGGAGAAGCCGGTTCCTCGGCCCACCGGGAACGGATGAGCTCCTGACGGCGCCTCCAGGCAGCCTGGAGTTCGCGGGGAAGGGGAGTCCACGCGGTAGGGTCGCGCTTGATTTGGGCGAGCAAGGCATCGTAATTTTCAAGCCAAGGCTTTCGCGAGCTCAATTGCGGCTCAGGATGAGTGAGGACGTTGGCCACGCCGCCTTTCTTTTTGATTCCCTCCAGGATTTTTCGCTGCTGCTCGAGCGCTTGTTCCGGGCTCGCTCCTTTCAATTCCAAGACATAATCCTCAGTCACGGTGGTGGGGATTTCAAGGAGGTTCGATCCTTCCAGATCAAAGGGAAAACACGTGCCGCTGCCTTGAAGAGAAGGAAGGGGACTCAGCACATTTTCAAAAACGTCGTGCGAGCTCATGTCATAACGGAGAAACTTACCCAATTCTTTATAGAGATGAGGCGTGCGGTGATAACCGGGGCTTCGGAATCCTTCGCAATGGTAGTCCTCAAAAAATGTCGCGGCGCCGCGAAATTCCTCCTCCATCGCTTCAGTGGAAAGGAAGGCGAGCCGGTGGTCGTGCCGCATCCCGTGAAAACCGATTTCATGTCCTGCTTCCATCAAGTTTTTGAGACAAGCCCGGCCCGCTTCCTCAATCTCGCTTGTGACGAGCCACGCCGAGTGAAGGCCGTGGCCGTGTTCCATTTCTTCAAAGGCCGCGATGCCTCTCGGCTGATGAAAGCCCCATTCAGAGTCTACATCGTGAGTGAGAATCAAGGCGTATTGTTTTCCCGAAGGCCAAAAAGGAACCGGCTGGTATTTTGCTTGGGCCTCGCGTTCCACGAGGGCCCGGACCCAAAACCGCCAAAGGTCGGCGGAGAGTGAAAAATGGCTCCAGTCGTCTTGAGGAATCCACGAACGAAGGAGGCTGAAACCAGAAAGAACGGTTTTTCGGATGAAGCGGGGAAACCGGTCCGGAACGAAACCCCATCTCAGGAAAAAGGGCGCCCGGCGTCGGAGATACTCTTCCTGTTGAGTGAAGCGGATCGTCTCGTCGAGGTCAAAATGGAATCGAAACTGCCCTTTGGATGAGAGCGTGATTAAAGGAAGCGAAGAAGCGTTCGGGCCCTCGAGCTCGACGATTGTTTTTTCATCCCTCCCCGGATTCGGCGCTCGAGGAGCGTGACGGATGAAGCCCGGGATTCCACGCGCCATTTCTTCGGCCCACTCCGGGAGAAGTCCAAGCGCTTCCTTGTGAAATTGGATTTTTCCAAATTGAGTCCGACAGGAATCTTGTGTGCTCGGCAATTGAATGACTTTGCCGGGGCCGACCAATCCCTCCCACACTTCGGGTCCGTAACCCCAGAAACAGAAAATTTCCTTCACGCCGCTTCCTCTTTCTGGGTGGCCACCAAAGCGATGCGCATCGCGAAAGGGTGGGCGAGAGGCAGGGATTCCAGGAGGAGGTCGAGCGGCTTGATTAAATTCACGACCGTTGCATTGACCCCGTTCGGGATGAAAGCGAAATGTTCCAGTCGGCTCAATCGAAAACCGGTTTTTTCAAGGAGGTCCTTGAGAAAGCACTTGTTGGACTCCCGGATCTCGGGAAGCCATTCGCGCATCTCATTTTTATTGAGCCAGGCCATGAGCGGGTAAAAGGGGCAAGCGCCGTTCATGTCCAACAGAATGAAACGGCCGCCGGGGTGTAAGAGCTTCGCGAAATTCCGGAGTGCTTTTTCCTTGTGGGGAAAATAACTGAAGGCATTGACCCCCACGATGGCGTCAAAACCTTCCCGGGGAATTCGATGCCCGAGAGAGGAGGCGGGATCTTCACCGTCTCCTTCCACGAAGAGGGCTTGGGGCAAGCGCTCACGGGCCTTCGCGAGCATCTGCGAGCTCAAGTCCATTCCCACGACCGAGAGTCCTCTTTGGAGAAGCCATTGGGTGTAAACGCCTGTTCCCGACCCCAGCTCGAGGACCGTGCCTTGTTTGGGGACCGTTGAGTCGAGAAAAGGTTCATAGTGACGCTGGAAATTATAGCGCTGTCCCGCGAGGCTGACGCCGTGCTTGGTTTCGTAAACCGCCGCGTGCCGGTTGTAATAGGCGGTAATTTGCTCCTTCATAGGGGATAGGGGGTATATTACAATATCTTCAAAAAAAAGACTCCCATGAAGAACGGCCGCATTGAAACGATCTCCCTGTGTGACCATCCCAAAGTCTCTGTGGTCATCCCGCATTTTTACACGGCCCGGGAGGAAAATTTGCAGGGCCTCCTCGACAATCTTCGCCGCCAATCGTTCAAAGATCTGGAGGTGATTGTGGCGCACGGAATTGCGCCCCAAGGAAGGGCCATCAATGAAGGCGCGCGGCAAGCAAAGGGAAAGGTGCTGGTCGTGTTGGATGACGACAGCCAGATCGGCCACGAGCGGGTGATTGAAAACTTGGTGAAGGTCTTGGGTGAAGATTCTTCCGTCGCAATGGTGGGGGCTTCCATCGTGGCACCGGAGGGGGCCAATGGATTCCAGAAAATAGCGGCGCGGCAATTTCCCCGTTTCCAGATGCCCATTGTCAAGCAGGTGACCGAAAGCGATCTTCCCTGTCACGGCTGTGTCGCATTTCGAAAAGAGGTCTTCGTCCAGGTCGGAATGGAGCGCGAAGATATTCTCCGCGGCCTCGATCCGGATTTGAGAGTTCGCATCCGGAAGGCGGGCTACCGCGTGGTGCTTGCGCCGGACACCTGGGCCTATCACCCAATGCCGGGGTCCCTTTGGAAATTCATTCAAGTTTTCTTCCGAAACGGTTTCGGTTCGGCCTACCTTCAAGTGGTTCATCCGGAGTTGAGTTATGACACGGACGAGTCGCTCACCGGTGAAACCTTTGTCCCCAAGCACTCGTTTCTTTACCGGATCCTGCGTTTTCCCGTGCGCTTGGTCCGTGCCCTCATCACATTTCAGTGGATCCGTTTTCTGGGTTATCTGGTTTATTCCGCGGGTTACCTCGTGGGTTTCACCCGTTTTCTCCTCTTCAACCGGAAGCCGCTCCCTTGAGCCAACCGTCCTTGAGCATTTCCATTGTGATTCCCGCCTACAACGAGGAAGCCAATATCCACGAGGTGGTGAAGGAATCTCTGGAGGTTCTCGAATCGCTCACGGAACATTTTGAAGTCCTCGTGATGGACGATGCAAGCTCGGACCGGACGGGTGAAATCCTGGATGAATGGGCCCGGAAGCAACCGGGAAAGGTCCGGGTTTTTCATCATTCCGTCAATCAGGGGACCAACCTTTCGCTGATTGAGCTCTTTGGCGAAGCGCGCTCGGAACTGGTTTTCTTTCTGCCCGCCGACCGGCAAATCCGCGCCGACTCCCTTCCCGCTTATCTGAGCGCCGTCCAGGGAGGAGCGGACGTGGTTTTGGGTTGGCGGCGCCGAAGAGCCGATCCACCCCACCGCTTATTTTTCAACTGGCTCTACCGGAACTGCTTGAAGCTCATGGCTGGGATTTCCTTCCATGACGCTGCCGCGAGTGATCTTTACAAAAAAAAGGTCTTGGATCAGATTCACATGGAGTCGCGCGGTCGGTTTCTTCAAGCCGAAATCGCGGCCAAGGCCGCTCACTTGGGATACCGCGTCGAAGAAATAGAAGTGGCCCATCATCCCCGGACCGGAGGAAAGCAAACAGGGATCAAGCCCAAGACGCTTTGGCTTTCCCTGACCGATCTGTGGCGGGTGGGACCTTCGATCCGGCGGCTTGATCGAGCCCGCCGGATATGATATCGTGACGGGTCCCGGCGCCCATCCATGGAAACTCAGACCGTCAAAAAGCCTTTTCTGAAAAACTCCACGAAGGAGACCTTGACCGCCTTCGGGTTCCTCCTCCCGAACTTCATCGGTTTTCTTTTGTTCACCTCACTTCCCGTCCTCGCTTCTTTGGTCTTGAGTTTTGTCCGCTGGGACCTTTTCACTCCGCCTCAATTTGCGGGGCTCGACAATTTCATTCAGCTTTTCCGGGACCCGCTCTTCTGGAAATACTGCTGGAACACGGTCTACCTGATGGCGACCATTCCCTTGAGCATGGCGGGGTCCTTGATGCTGGCTCTCGCCCTCAACCAAAAATTAAAGGGGATTGTTTTCTTCCGGACGGTTTACTTTCTCCCCACGATCTGTTCGGGCGTTGCGATCTACATGTTGTGGCGGCTTCTTTACAATGCGGATTTCGGGCTCTTCAACCTGACCATCGCCAAGATCGGAGAAATCTTCCACCTTCCTCTGAAAGGTCCCAATTGGCTCACGGACGAGGAGTGGGCCAAGCCCGCGCTCATCATCATGAGCGTGTGGCAGACGGTGGGGGGATACAACATGGTGCTGTACCTGGCCGCGCTGCAGGGCGTGCCGCGCGACCTCTACGAGGCGGCCGAGATCGACGGCGCCAATTCGTGGCAAAAATTTTGGAAGGTGACCTGGCCACAAATTTCTCCGACCACCTTTTTCATTGCCACGATGTCCATCATCGGCGGCTTCCAGGCCGGCTTTGATCCCGCGTTCATCATGACGGGCGGCGGTCCGAATGGCTCCACGACGACCCTCATCTATTACCTCTTCAACAATGCCTTCCAATGGAACCAGATGGGATATGCCGCAGCGATCGCCTGGTTTCTTTTTCTCATCATCTTCCTTTTGACGCTCGTCAAATGGAGGTCTTTCGGCAGGGCGGTTTATTACTACTGAGGTGAATCATGGCGCGTGAGAAAACTCTGGAGGAACTGAAAAGGCTGGCGCGCTTCAAGGCGCAGGCGAAAGTTTTGCTGGCCTACTGTTTCCTCTCGGCCGGCGCGCTCGCCATGATTGCCCCTTTCTTCTGGATGGTGACGACCTCCTTGAAGGAACCGGGTTCTATCTTTTCCTATCAGCGGCCGTGGTGGCAGGACTGGATCCCGACTCAATTCGTCTGGCAAAACTACGTTAAAGCCTGGGTAGCCGTGCCGTTTGCGCGTTTCTACTTGAATTCACTTTTCGTCAGCACCTGCGTGACAGCCGGTCAGGTGACGACAAGTGCCTTGGCGGCCTATGCCTTTGCGCGTCTTGAATTTCCGGCGCGGGACAAAATTTTCTTCGGCTACCTGGCGACGATGATGGTGCCGGGAGCCGTGACCATGATTCCGGTCTTCATCCTACTCCGTTATCTTGGCTGGATCGACACGTACAAGGCGGTGATCCTCCCCGGGATCTTCACCGCTTATGGGACCTTTCTCCTCCGGCAATTTTTCCTGACCCTCCCGAAGGATTTGGAGGACGCGGCTAAGATCGACGGGTGTTCCTATTTCGGAATTTTCTGGCGGATCATTCTCCCGCTCTCCAAGCCGGCCCTCGCGACACTCACCACCTTCACTTTCATGGGCTCGTGGCTCAACTTCATGTGGCCCTTGATCGTTCTCAACACGCATAATCTTTTCACCCTCCCCGTCGGCCTCTCTTACTTTCAAAGTCTTCACAATACGGACTGGGCCCTCCTCATGGCGGGCTCGCTCATGATGATCCTTCCCATCCTGATTGTTTTCCTCATCAATCAAAGATATTTCGTCGAAGGAATCAAGCTGACCGGAATCAAGGGATGACTCGCTCGGTTCAGGCAGTGATCCTGGCCGCGGGCAAAGGGACGCGGATGGGTTCAGACCTGCCGAAGATATTGCATCCTCTTTTTAATCGGCCCCTCCTCGATTATCCTCTCCAAATCGTTCGCCGTTTGGGGATCTCGCGCCCCGTGGTAGTGGTGGGATGGGGGAGAGACCAAGTCCTCACTCATTTGAATGGCAGCACCCAGCCGGTCGTCCAATCTCCCCAGCTTGGAACAGGTCACGCGGTTCAGGTGACGCAAAAAAAAGTGGGTCACTTCAAAGGAAGTCTTCTCGTCTGGCCGGCCGACATGACGCTCGTTTGCGAAGAGACAATTCGCGAATTGATTCGGGAACATCAAAAGGCCCGTGCCGATGTAACGATTCTCTCCAGCACCGTCATAGATCCCACGGGTTACGGACGGATCATGAGGCGGGCGGGGCAGGTCATCGATATCCGGGAGGAAATCGACGCAACTACCTACGAGAAAAGAAGTTGCGAAATCAACACCGGAGTGTACCTTTTTGAGCCCAAATCCCTCTTCGCGTCCCTCAAAAAAATTCAGCCGACGAATCAAAAAAAAGAGTACTATCTTACGGATTCAGTTCGCCTGATGGTGGAAGCGGGCGGACGGGTTCAGGCGCTTCCTCTGGCGGCGCCGTGGGAAGCTCAGGGGATCAATTCCCAGGCCGATTTGGCCCGCGCGTTTACAGTCTTGAATCAACGAACAATCCGGAAACTTCAAATGACAGGGGTGACGATTGTTGCCCCGGACGAGACCTTCATCGCTCCGGACGTCCGAATCGGACAGGGGACCGTGATTCACCCTTGGACCTACATCGAAGGGAACGTCCGGATTGGCCGGAAGTGTCAGGTGGGGCCCTTTGCCAAGATCCGGTCCGGATCGGTGCTGGAAGACGGGGCGGTCATCGGAAGTTTTGTGGAAGTGAACCGTTCTCATATTGGCAAGAAAGTCCTCGCCAAGCACTTGACCTATCTGGGAGACGCGGTGGTGGGCGAGGGGACCAACATTGGGGCGGGGACCATCACGGCGAATTATGACGGCAAGAAAAAGAACCGCACCCGCATCGGCAAGAAGGCGTTCATCGGTGTGGGCACGGTTTTCATCGCGCCCGTCGAAGTGGGTAATCGGGCCAAGACCGGCGCCGGTGCGGTCCTGACTCGCGGAACGCGCGTGAAGGAAGGCGAAGTATTCGTCGGCGTCCCGGCCCGTTCGCTCGCGAAAAAAGGAAAATGGCGGAAGCGCTCCTCGAAATCATAAAGAGACCTCGGATGAGGAAATCCGGAAATAACAACAACCTGGTGGTCCTGAGCGGGAATTCCAATCCCGGCCTCTTCCGGGAAATTTGTACTCACTTGAAGGTCCCGGAGGGGAAGGCGGAGGTGAGCCGCTTTCCGGAAGGCGAAATCCGCGTTCAGATTCAGCAGAACATCCGAGGACGGGATGTCTTCATCGTCCAGTCCACCTCCACGCCGTCGAACGAGCACTTGATGGAACTTCTCATCCTGATCGATGCGGCCCGTCGGGCTTCGGCGAGCCGCGTGACGGCTGTGCTTCCGTTTTTTGGCTACGCGCGTCAGGACCGCAAGGACCGGCCCCGCGTTCCCATCACGGCGAAACTGGTGGCGAACCTCATCACCACGGCCGGGGCGGACCGGGTGCTCACGATGGACCTCCATGCAGGACAAATTCAGGGGTTTTTTGATATTCCGGTCGACCACCTTTATTCCATCAACGTCCTCGGCGATTATTTCCGGAAGAAAAAGCTTAAAAATCTCGTGGTCGTCTCGCCCGACGTGGGCGGACTCAAGATGGCCCGGGCTTATTCAAAGTTTTTGAGCGCCTCGCTCGCCATCGTGGACAAGCGCCGCGAGAACGATCGCGAGACACACGTGATGAACATCATCGGAAGCGTGCGAAACCAAAATGTTCTCTTGGTGGATGATTTGATTTCAACGGGTGGTTCCCTCGTGGAGGCCGCGCAGGCCTTGAAAAAGGAAGGCGCGCTCGACGTTCACGCGGCCGTGGTCCATCCCGTTTTGGCGGAACCGGCCGTGAAGCGGATTCAGGCTTCGCCCATCAAGGAACTCGTGGTCACCAACTCGATTCTCATTCCGGAATCCAAGCGCGCCCCGAAGATTCGGATTCTCTCGGTGGCTTCGCTTTTATCCGAGGCGATCTTGAGGATTCACAGCAATGAATCCGTGAGCTTGCTATTCGCCCGCGCGGGCGTGGAGGCATAGATCCAGCATGAAAACCATTGAACTCAACGTGGAAATTCGTGAAGTGCTCGGCAAGAAGGCCCTGAAGGGCGTGCGGCGTGCCGAAAAAATTCCGGCCATCCTGTACGGACGCTCAGTGAAACCGACTCCTCTGGCGGTGGCGAAGAAGGAACTTCACCGGGTCACCCACACCAAGGCCGGCTCGAACGTCCTCATCAATCTTAAGGTGGGCGGCGCCAAGGCGAAGAAGGACATGACTTGCCTCATCAAGGACGTCCAGCGAAACCCCGTGACGGACGAAGTCTACCACGTGGATTTCGCCGCCGTGTCTCTCACCGACAAAATCAAGATCAAGGTTCCCCTGATCGTTCGGGAGGCCGAGGAAGCCATCGGGATGAAGGAAGGTGGCGTGCTGGACGTGGTTCACCACGAAATCGAAGTGGAATGCCTTCCGACCGAAATTCCGGAGCGCATTGAAGTCAGCATCAAGCGGCTCAAGATTGGCGACGCCATCCACTTGAAAGAACTCGAAATTCCAAAAGGCGCCACACCGCTCTTGGAACCGGATGAAGTCATCATCGCCCTCCACCCGCCCCAGAAGGTGGAGGAGGCCCAACCCGTGGCAGAGGCGTCCACGGAGCCGGAAGTCATCGAGAAGGGTAAGAAAGAAAAACTCGAAGAGGGCGAAGCCCCGGCGCTGGCAGCGGAAAAAGCGCCCGAGAAAAAACCTCAGGAAAAAACTCCACCCGCCAAGTCATAACGAGCTCCTCTTGAAGCTCATCGTCGGACTGGGAAATCCCGGCACACGCTATACCCGAACGCGGCACAACGTGGGGCGGCGCCTTGTGGAAACATTGGCAAGCCGCCTGAAGGCCAGCTGGAAACCCCACCGCGCTCTTCAGGCAAGGGTGGCCGAGGTGCACCCGACTCGGTCCTCGCCTGAGCGGGCGAGGGCCGCGGTGAAAGATGGCCTTTCTTTCCTGGCCGCCACGCCTGAGCTTTTCATGAACGTGAGCGGGGAGGCCGTTCGACTTCTCGTCTATCATTTCAAAATCGATCCCCCGTCTGATCTTTTGGTTGTGGTCGATGATGTGGCCCTGTCTTTCGGAAGACTCAGGCTGAGAGCGAGCGGGCAGGACGGCGGTCACAAGGGATTGAGATCCGTTGAGGCCGCTTTAGGGAATCAGGATTACGCCCGCCTTCGGATCGGGATCGCCCCCTCCCGCGCGACGGGGCAAACCCTTGAGAAATATGTGCTCAGTGTGTTTCGTCCCGATGAAGAGAAAGAACTCCCCGCCATCCTGGAACGGGGGATTGAGTCCTGCCTTCTTTGGCTTACGGCCCCCATTGAACGGGCGATGGACCGGACAAACGCTCTCTATTACTAGTCCATGCTATATTTTGCTATCTCTTCTTGCCCCCTGTGCTTGCGCCCTCCCCGAAGGGGTGTTATTTTTTATAAACCAAGATCCTAAAAGGCATTCCAACTCGATTGACAACCTGGGAGCTGAAAATTTTTTTGACTTCAATTTCAAGTCTTTAGAAAAGGATGAAAAGTACAAGAGCTAAGAAACTCATCTCGCTCATGACGCTCGTGGCCTTCGTGGTCACGCAGGCAGGGATTCTTCCCGCTGAAAAGGCCTGGGCCTTTCCGGAAGAAGTCAAAATCCCCGCGCCTGGATTTTCTCTCGAGCTCGCACCGGAACTGGGCACGATCCAGGCGCTCTTCTCTGGAACCGGCCCCACGCTCATCCACATTCAAACCGCGCACGGAAATTACGAAGCCCAGAAAAAAATCCAGGCGATCCTTCGTCATCTTCATGACCGGTATGGATTCAAACTGCTGCTTCTCGAAGGAAGCGCTTTCAAGCTCCATCCCGAACTTCTTCGGTTCTTCCCAGATGATTCGTCCCTCACAGTAGAGATTTTGGATCGGCTCACGAAAAAGGCGCTCGTGAAGGGTTCCGAACTTTTCCTAGCGGAAGAGAAAAGGGCCGAGGCCCAGGGAATCGAAGAGCTCGAGCCGTACGTGAGAAACGGACGGGCGTTCCGGGAAGTTTTGAGCGAGCAGGAAAAAAGTGGAAAATTTATCAAGGATCTTAATCTTCAGCTCGAAAATCTCACGAGCCCTTATCTGGGGAAGGAGCTTCGGAATTTTCTGAAGCGATGGGACGAATTTGAAATCAAGCAAATCATCTCTTTTCCGGAATGGCTCTCTTTTCTCCGCGACCGGGCCAAGGAAGTGCTCGCAATCGACCTGACTCACCCCCGCGCCCAGATCGATTGGCCGATGCTTCTTCGTATTTACAAACTGAAGGAAATGGAAGGCAAGCTTGACGTGGGGGCCTTCGAGAAAGAGAAGGAGGAATTTCTCAAGTCGTTGCGAGGTAGCAATAACTTTGAGCGAATCCAAACTCTTCTTTCCTCACCCCTTTCCCAGCATCAATTGCCGGATCCCGAGACGGAGCTCCTTTTTGAGCGGATGGTTGCTCATCTCCCCGTGGATTTTCCCTACGATACGTATCCCAACGTGAAACGTTTCATTGCTCATTTGATTCTGCAAAGCGAACTCAAGGGCGACCTCCTCCTCTCGGAAATAACACAGTTGCAGGAGCAAATCGCGGCGAAGCTTGCCAAGACATCCAAAGAGAAGAAAATCTTGGGCCTTCTTAAAGATTATCGTCTCCTTAAGAAACTCTTTGCCCTCGAACTCACGCCACAGGATTATGACGTCCTCGCATCCGCTTCGCACAACTTGACCCCCTCCCATCTCGTTCCACACTTCCTGGAAATCAATCATGCCCGGCGTGTGCGCGATATGAAATTTTCTCACTTGGCCGAGATGGATGTCCTCTTCGAAAAGGCGCTCTCTTTTTATCGGGGAACCAAAGAGCGCGACGAGACGATGCTGCGACGGATCGAGGAAACCTTGCGTGAGAGGGGAGAGGAAAAGGCCGTCATCGTCACCGGCGGTTTTCACTCAGGGCCCTTCAGGGATTACTTCTCAAGAAAAGGCTACAACTACGCTTTGATTTCTCCCCGCATCTTGGGCGACGGGGGAAGCGAGGGCCGGAAAAGCTATCTCGATTCCATTCTCCATTTTGCTCTTCCGGAAGTCACATCGACTTATGAAACACCGAGCCCCGCCCTCTCGCGCGCCGAAGTCCGCCAGCACGGTTTCGACCCCGAGCGAATCCGAAAGGCCGTCCGCGAATCGGTTCTCGAAACCGTCAAAAATCGTGCCGAAAAAAATCAGCTCATTGCCCACTACCGTGAGAGTGAATACGAACGTCAATGGTCTGCCCCTCGGTCCTTGCCCAACCAGACGAGGGCCGAAGTGCGAAGCAGCGATAAGATAGAAGAAGGGTCAATCAGACAAATTCGTTTTTCGACTGAAACAGATTTTGAAAGGGAGACAAGTCTGCAGAAAGAACGCTTTCTCGTTCCTGGGCAAGCCGTAGTTTATAGAGATAGTGCAGGGAGACACAGTAGCGGAGTCATTCGAAAAAAAGACGCAAAGGGCCGTTTAGAAATAGTGAATTCTCTCACTCACCAACTCGTCCCTATTGATCCCTCTCAAGTTTTAACTCTTTCTAGTGCGAAGGCCCAGCGACGGTTCGATCGGGATGGGAACGAAGTGGCGGTACTTTACCGTCATTCGAACTTTAAAAATAAGGAACAGCTGGTTGAATACTTGCGGAAGTGGAATGGGATTGTTTCGTTGGGATGGGAAGCCTTTGAAGGACGGGAGGATAAACTCTATGAATTTATATCAGGCCGCCACGGCATAAAGAAAGATGATTTGACAGAACTGCTCGAAGCCCATTATGGATCGGGCCCTTCTCATTATTTTCTGAATGACCAGAAAAAGAGCGTTTCCCCTTTTATGAGTTTGTCTGCAGATCCCTTTTTTGCTGAGGGCAGACTTCAATCCTCGATTGACCGAGAGTATCCTCTCAGCGTTGTTATGGAATTCGAAATACCCCCGGTTCATTTGTTTGAGGAATTTTCAGATGAAGGATATCAAGGATTGCAAAAGATCCAAAAGACCGTCAAATTCCCTTCCTCTTTATTTATTCGATCTCCTTATGCTTCTGAGAGCGAATATACCTCTCTCGCTGGACATATTCCGTTGCAATATCTTCGAGGGATTTATCTTCGGCAACCCCGCGCTGAGGTGCGGCAGCCATGGGAAGCAACCGGAGGGTTGCTAAGCAGGGCTGCTTTAGAAGAACAAATCCAAAAATCTGATGATGTTTGGAAATTGGGCCGTTGGCGTTATCTGGCTAGTTTGGGTGCATTATCTGATTCCGAATGGCATAAGTTTAAGGAGGTTTTGGTTTCACGTGGCTTAAACGAAGATGCATTGATGAGATATCGGGATGATGGACGGTTTTTAAGATATTCACCTGTGATGGAACTAGAAGATAGTTTGGGCCCAGCTCAATATCACATGCCGCTTTTTTACAGCAATTCACGAATGTTTCGACAGCAGTGGACGGATGAATGGCGTAAAGGTGAAAATTATCAGCTTTGGCAACAAATGCTTGTCATTGCCGAAAAGCATCACGTTCTAGCTCATGGAACTTGGGGCGCCTTTTCCGATTTGATGTATGGATCGTCTCTGATGCGCTCGGTTCGCCCCTTTCAATTGCATTGGGCAATGCTTGCAATCATGGTGGAGGGCAAGGTGAGCTATGGGGATCTGGCGCATTTGCATCCAGACCTAAATTCTCCAGCATCAAATGCGGCTGATTACGGGCCTTACTATGTTATTTTTCCGCCAGGCTATAGAGAACTTAGCGGTCGTCATTCATATTATGGTTTTGCTAACTCAAGGGGGAATCCTTCTGAGCGGCAAGATCATCGCGTGTATCTTGTGCCGGTTGAAGAATCGCGACAATTTTTTGTAAAGGCTCTTGACGCCGCTGCTGGTTTAGGTTTTTTGGATGCTAATACCGCAGAATCTGAAAAAGGTAAAATCCTTACTTACGCCGAATGGATTAAGCTTGATAATCAAATCCCTGAGATTTTGAAAGGCGAAAAACCGCCGCGTAGTTTTCTGCGCGCCGAGGTGCGGGAGAGGTTAGAAAGAGAGGGGATAAAAAGCGGGATTAAGGATGGTGCTTTGAATGCTTCCGTTGATACCAATCGAAAAGGAGAATCCCTCCTACCATCAACAGAATCAGAAGCCCCATTACGTTTCCCAATATCATTTGGAGGTCAATCTCCCTTCTTCACGTTGAAGCCGATCCAGAAAGCCAGTATTCCTATGACCATCACCGTTATCTTAACCGGCACTTGGAAGGAAGTAAAGAAATTGCTGGCATACGCGGCAGCGAAAGTGATTGAAAACACATTGAGCATTGCCCGTTCAATAAAATCTCTTCTCACCCCGGTCAGGAACGCTTTCTTGGGAGTCATCGGAGCAAGGAGCCTATCAAGACATTCGTTATCTGTCAATGAAAATTTATTTTTAAATCAATATAACCTCAACCCCCGCGCCGAGGTGCCCTCGGCGGCACCGCCGAGGACTCCTCCGTCCTCCGGCCCGACCGGCCGGAGGGCCGAGGTGCGGGCCTCGGAAGAGGCACTTCCTTCCATCGAGGCCGCATTTGACAAGATTCAAGCCCGATTGAATCGAGATACCGAAGGACGGGTTCCGATTCTGATCGTCAGCGGAGTCCCAGGGATCGGAAAGTCAACCTTCAGTCAGGACTTTGTGAGATACCTGGCTCAAAAGGGGAGGCGGGCCGTTCATCTCAAAAGTGATCTCTTTTTAAAATACGACCGCCAAAAGGTGCCGTTATTCAAGATTTTCTATTTGATGTTCGGATACCTTGTCGGTTGGCGGAAAGAGTATCTTTTCCATTATGCGATCCGGTCGTTTTTTGATATTCAGAAGATTCGCAGTCTCATTCGTCAGTTAAGACTGCTTCCCCCGGGGTTAAGAACAACCATTCAACTTGGGATTGAAGGAGAAAATTCCCTGGAAATCGACGCCGACACGGTCATTGTCATCGACGGGACCTTTGCAGAACCGTTATTCGGCTCGCACCCGAATGTCAAAAGCCTTTTGCTTGACAAGTCTGCTTGGAAGATCAGACGTCAATATGCGACGCGGGCGATACTCGTGGAAGGCTTAGGCCCCTTTTATGCTGCCTTCCGCGCGGCTGTCAGCGCGCCTGATATGTTCGTGAATTTCTTCCGCGCTCAGGCTGGCCGGTATGATTTCGTTTTAAATTTGGACAAGCTTCAGGCACCCCGGCTTCTGGTCCGAGCCGAGGCGCGGAGCGGAGTTCCCGAAACTTTTGATTTGAAAAATTATTCTCCCCGTCCCGTTTCACCCAAGCAAATCATTGTCCACGCGAATGAAGGTTATGATGAGAGTCAGTTCGCGAAGGCGGCGATTGAGAGGCTGGTCGAGAAAGCGGGTCCGGGCAACACGCTCGAAATTTTGGGGAGCCCTCAGTGGCACAAAGGGCGAAGGCTTCCCCTTTCTTACTTGAATCATCGGGAGTCCCTTTACAATGAGCCCGCCCCCTCGGAGGCTGACCAGAAGCGATTGGAACAGTTTCTCTCCAGCTCAGAAGAATTTATCCTCACAGGCGGGTATTGTGAGGATTGCCATTTCGCGTGGTTCCGGAGGATACTCGAAAAGAAAATCGGGGAGGGCAAGAGAGTCGTCTTCCATTTTCCAGTCGATGCGATCTATCCCGAAGAGGACAACCTCACCCGACGTGGCGCCACAACAACCGCTTACCATTATTTTGTAACCCACGATCTCCGTACTTCCGTCGCCATCTTCATGAATGGAGAGCCCGAGCCTGTATGGAAAAATTCCTCAAATCCGCGGGTCATCCTCAACGTCTGGAGTTCGATGCCCGATTGGCCCTCTGCGAGGGCCGAGGTGCAGGGGGAACAAAAGGAAATAAGTGAAATTCCAGGTATTTCGATTAAGGAAGCAACCCCGGGAGATGTGGAGGCACTAGGCGATTTCCGGGAAAAAGAGTTCCTTCCTAATTTGATAATCCCTCAAGCCTTTCTGTTAGATACCCCAGCCTTCAAAGAGGGAATGCGCAAATTTCTTCGTGGAGAGAGGGAGCACATTGTGGGTCGGGTTGTTATCGCGGCTAAAGACGGCGAAATCTTGGGATATAGCTCGGCATTTAAATTCGGAGAAGGTGAGTATGCCCATGTGGAGATGAACGAAATGGCCGTGTCAAAACCATGGCGTCAAAAAGGATTGGGGTCACTTCTCTTTTCGGAAGCCTTTCAATGGTCCAAGAATTTAGTCGGCGTCCATTATATCCGGGTGGTCGATTATTCGAAGAGAGGGATCAGTGGACGAATGGCCAAGCGTTTTGGTTTCCTGCCCTCAGGAAAGGAATCTTACATCTACTCACGTAAAGAGGGAACAAGACCCCGCGCCGAGGTGCGGAGTGAGAAAGAGTCCGACGAAATCAAACGCCAGGTTCAGGACGTAAGCGAAGGCCTCAAGCTTCTGGAGACGGCTGCCATCAGGGCGATGGAGGAGAAAGAAAGAATCCTCAAGGAAAAAGGCAAACCCATCTCCGAAGCATTTAGTTTCACAAGATTCTTCATCTTTCTCAATCAATCTGCCCGCACCCATGCCCCTCCGATAGACCCCGCCTTCCTGACTCAACTCCTCATTACGACCTATTCAGGAACAAACCCTTACCAAGAAAACCCCGTCATGGGATTTCTTGTCCGCATTGCCCAGACCCTCGAGCCTCCCGAACCCGAAGAAGAGAAAAAGCTCATCCTTCCTCAAACCGAACATCCCCTCGCCGTTGACCGAAGGACTTTTGACAAACTCATGGCTCAGGGCTTTCTCCGATTTCCGACCGGAGGCTTCACTGAATTCTTCGGCCAAGCCGCCAGAGAAGTGGCTCAGGCGTGGGCGGACCGGAAGCTTGTGGAAGAAATGATGCCCATAATTGTCAGCGGATTTAAAAACAATCTTCGGGCGTATTCTACGAGAGGTGTTTACTTTGCAGCTCACCGTATATTAGGACGGTACATGGGAGGCGTTCTCGATCGAGATAAGCACAGACGGGAGGAGCTTCTGAAAAATTCTGATAAAGCAAAAATCTATAATTCTTTCATTTCTGACTCCCTTGAATCTGCAGGAAAAGAAATGTCAATTCAAGTGAGAAAGCATCCATCAGAGACTGCCAGGGTTATCCGAGACGTATTGAATAAACATCCCCTATTGGCTACAGATTGGTGGGGAGATCAAAAACAGGAACGTTATTTGGCATCGTTAACGATACTCGATCTGATTCTTTCGCCCTTCCTATCCGGTCGAACGAGTTCAGTCTTGGCTTCCCTGCAACATTATTACGATACCCAATACGACTCTTATCTGGAATGGACCGCTGCGCTTCCGGCTTCCTTAGCAAAAGAGATCGCAGGCCGTTTACAAACCGTCCATACCCCGGACCGCCCTTCGATCTCGGACCAAATCAGCCGCCAGTTGTCGGGAGAGCTGGATAAAGTTAGAAAGGAAAAAGAAATCCTCGAGGCCGGCCTTCGGGCCGACCAACTTCGTTTGGGAAAAGGTTACATTCCAAGCGAGAAAGAGATTCAGGCGCATCGCGAGAGGCAAAGCCAGTTTGAATCGCTTCAAACAAAAGAGTCAGACCTCAATCAGAGTCTAACCGCCCTCGACACCCTCAAAAGGGGTCCGACTCCTTTTGAGACATCCCCCCGTGCCGAGGTGCGGAGTGTGGAAGAATTGGTTCAAAGGCTAGCGGATCCGGCGGCGTGGGGCGTTACTCGCCAGAGACACGCCGAGAATCTCGGAATTCTTGAGCACCTCTTTTGGGAAGCTGATGAAGACCGGTGGCGACGGGATCCGGCGAGTCTTCTTTCCTTCTCCTTCTATTGGAAAGCCCGTCTCCTGATTGGTTCTTCCAGAAGTCTTACCCTTCGCGTCCCTACGGATCAAGATTTCGAACATTGGCTTGCTGAGCAGGGTCGAGCGATGACAAAAGAAGCCAAGGCCTTTTGGGATCCCACACGGTATCCGGAATTGAAAGCGCTTTTGAAATCCGTCCAGGCTGTTCTCCGGCACGCCCAAGATTCCAATCGCGGCGCCGAACAGGCTTTAACGACTTTGGTTGAAGAAAACAACCATTCTTTGCATTTCCTCGTGCGCCGCATCGTAAGATTTGAAAAAGAGATCAATTATGAAAATGTGATTCGATGGTATGTCCAGAGGATGAAGCGGGAGCGGTTGGATCAGGAGGACTGGGAAACCCTGACGGCGATCCAGACCAGCTCCACCCAAAATTCAAATACCTTGGCCCGCCAACTCATTGATGGATTTCTTAAGCCGGCCCTTGAGGGACGGGTCTCTGGCAATTTCTGGAGAGCTCTCCATTATGTTCAAGGATCCCTTGAACCAAATCAGATTGAAAGGGCCACAAAAATTTTGGTAACCCGATTGAATGTGCTCCTGCAGGACGATTTTGAGGCGGCAGCTCAGATTTTAAAGAGTTGGTCGCAGCGTTCCCGATTGAACAAGAGAATTTTTGAGGAACAAATCTTTCATTTCATCTTTAGCGGCCAGGCGCCTGACGACGAGATTTTAAAGAAACGCACGCAATATTATCAAAATGCGGAATCACTCCTTGCCCAGAAAATGCCGACCCTGATGAAAATCTTGGCCGATCCCTCCCGGACGGCCCGCTTTTTGACCGTCCTTTCCTTTTTGAGGGAAATGTATCCTTACAATTTGATCAATCGGAGACCGATTTCTCCGCTCCATTATGCGGAGTCAAGCGGAAGAGGTTTCCAGATAGGCGAGTTTCGCGTGGCACCGGTGAGCGAATCTTTCCGAAGGCACATTCTCTATGTCCCGGATGGAACCAATCATCCTTTTGCCATTGAGCTCAAAATTCCAGGCCAATTATCCAACCGGGATGAAATCGGCGCCAATACCTTTCACGTCGCCCGGAAAATGTGGGACCAATACGGGGAAGATTCTCACGTTGTGAAACCTTTATTCTTCCATCGGATGCGGGGAGGTTCTGTTTACCTTTATGGAAAGGAAATGCATTACGGGAGTTATCCGCTCGGTATCGTGGCTTTTGCCTACCGGGACGGGAAACGGTTGCAACATATCTATGGTTATGATGCGGATGAAAGACGTTCCCATCCCATTCGGGGATACATGCGCCGGATGGCAGCCCGGCGGGGAATGGGTCTGGAGGAATACGTAGACCGTCTGACGGTCGAGACAGTGGTAACGGCCCTCCGGCTTCATCACCTGGGTTACCGCGGGAACAGCGCATCCGCCCGCGATATGCATTCAGAAAATCTCCGGCTCGTGGAAGAAGACGGCTCTCTTGAATTTGTTGGAGATTTCGGGGCATTCGAAAAAGTTCCGTCCTTAAGCTCAAGGTCCCGGAGCGAAGAGCAATTGGGTCTTTTGGGGCATCTGGAGGATGCGCCCACCCGAATCCGAAGGGTTTTGCCCAAGATCTTGGACGAAATTTTAGGAGAGGGTGCCAGCTTTGAGAAAAGGATGGACTTCCTCAGAGAAGTCCGCCTCGATTTGGGACCTTTCCTTCGGAATGCCCAGCTTGACTACTTGGAAAATCGAAGCGTTCAAGAGTTTGACCACCGCCTGAAAGAGGATCTTGAAAAATTCCACACCCGCTCACCCCGCGCGGAGGTGCGAACGGAAGACGCTGCAATCCGAGCCTTGATCAAATCGGAGAAAGACCGTTCAATGCGCGAGACTCTTTTGCTGAAGTCTGACGAAGCAAGGCAAAAGGCGCAGGAATTGATCGCGAAATGGAACCGAACGAACGAAATTGAAAGATCTGGCATGACCGACCGTTTTGTTTTCAATGAAGAAATCAGGCCTCAATTTTTTCCCGGAGACGCAGACTGGCTCATGTATGTCCTTCTGGACAGCGATGTTGAATTTCGAAGAACGGTGGTCGAAATCAATAACTGGGAACCCCGGCCGAGGCAGTTACCCGTCGAGTATTTACTCGAACATCTCCACGAACCCTGGATTTCCATTGAAAAGTACGGGGCACCTATTTTGTCTGCTTCCCATGAAAAGTATGAACCGCCTATGCTGTCCGATTCCCATCCGACTTTTTCTGAAAGGCACGCTTTGCGAAACAAGCGGCTGGCTCTCCTCATTCTGCTTGTTGACAAGGTTGCCCGCAGACCTTCAGCGGGGGAGGAAACAGGTTACAGATTTTGGGTCAGGGAAAAGCTGGTCTCGGAAATGGTTCAGGGCGCCAAAGAGTGGGTGAAAAATTTTGATCAGCTTGTTCCGCCCCTTCTGGAGAAGATCAAGCAGGATCCGGATTTCATTCTGGGAGAAAGGAAACCCATGTCCTTCTTCGAAGCCCTGGCCATGGAATTCGCCCGGCATGAATGGAAAACCTCGGTTCTGAAAAAGAATGATTCCAATAGCTGGTTTTACAGGGATTTGCTCAATGATTTCCTTGATACGGTCGGCTCCGACGAGGTGAAGGATGTTTTGAATCGGCTGAGAAACGCCGTTCTTTCGGAGCGCCGCGCCGAGGTGCGGAGCGGATTTTCAACTGGCTCCTTGCTCCAGGTATTTGATGCCTTTATGCAGCGAGGAATGCATCTTACCCTCTCCGGGATAGTCGATCTTGTCAAGAAATCCAGTGGAGATGAGATCTCACCATATTTCATTGAACGGCGTCTCCATGTGTTGATGCAGCTGAATCTCGTGACAAAAGATGGCGTTTTTTACGGTTTACATGATGAGGCGAGATGGATGGCTGGTGAAATTGCCCCGATCCTCAAAACCCTCCGCACCTCCCCTTCGAGGAAAAAGTTGATGACGATTGAACCACAAATCAAGGCAATATTAGTTCGTGGCAAGTCGCTCAAAGTCGAAAGGTCTGCTTGGCGCCGTCCCACATGGAACTATTACCCAACGGCTAACATTAAAAGATTACTTTATCCCGCGGCAGGGGAAGATGCAGAGACGGTGGCTTATTTTCTAGATAATTTGCCCAAGGTAGAGCACGTCTATCTTGTGGATAGAAGTTACAAGACCACTGGGCCACAGGAGAATCTTCTTATATTGGATTACGGCTTCAAAGAACGTTTTTTAAAGAAAGGATTCAAATTCAAATTTAAAGATATGGATCTGGAGAAATTGGGTGAAACAGGGGTACTTGACATCAAAACCACTTATAAAAACAACCGACCGGTTGTTTTACATTTTCGACGCGCGGATTTTCTTATAGAGAAGCCCAGAACCCGAGAAAATAAGTTCGATTTAATTATCGTTCGTCAACCCGGTTTGGGAGGGGAGTTGAGTAGGAACCCACTATTTTGGGACACTGTGATTGAAAGAACTAAACCAAATGGATTGATCGCAGTAAGTCTAGCAAGTCCACCTCAACAGACAGATCTCGAACTCTTATTCACGCCGATCACAGAAAAGGATCCCTTAGGACTTCGTGTTGAAGAGATTGCTCTCTATCAAAAGCTTAATCCACCTTATTTCCGTCGTGCCGAGGTGCGGAGCGAGAAAGAAAAGAAGCCATCCGAAGATCCCCTTTTGAATTTCTTCGAAAAATACCCCCACTGGAGAAACATCATCGACCGGCTGGAAGATTTTAAAAGGGAGCGGCTCATCACAGGCTATGCGGTGACGGGTAGTTTCAGTCGAGGGCAATTTCAAACCGACGGAACTCACGATCTCGACCTTGCTCTGTTTCCCCGCAGAGGTCAATTTCATCCGGAAGGCCCTGTCATTCAATTTGTCAATGAAGTCAACGCCCAGCCCTGGCATACCGGCATTGTCAATCTCACCTTCGATGCCTACGGACCGGCTTATCAATATGACGAAGCGCAAGGAAAACTTCGATTTGATTTGGTCAGGCAAAGGGAATTGACCCGCTCCCTCATCGAGAGCGGAAAATATGGGGGAGAGAGGATTATCGAGCTCACCGGAAAAGATGTCACAGCCGATTTCCTGGCAAGACTCTACCGGGTCATTCAGGCAGAAAAACCCCTGACGGGTCCGGAGGTCTTAAACCTGATGGGCCGCGCCGAGGTGCGGAGCCAGGAGGAGAAGCCCCGGAAAAAGAAGAACGTTGTGCCGGCATGGGTCTTAGATGCGTTCCAAATTCAGCCGCAGGAATTCCGGAATTTTCTTGCGGGTCCCTTTCCGTCGGAGGCAGCCGATCGATTGAAGCATTACTTGGTCCGTCACGCAAGCCTGATTCCGAACGCCTTTCAATTTCTCAAGGAACATTATCCGTTCGAGAAAAAAGGAGGCGTTGCGTGGGCTCCTTCACTTGACCGCGTCCCGGAAGCGGCGCTTTCCGATCCTTCGCAGGCCCTCGCCATTTTACTCTCGAGCGTGCTGCTGGACCCGGAGATTGCAAGGCTGGCTGGACGGAGAGATTTCTTGAAAACAACTTCTCTCCTGATTCTCAGGGCCTCCACAGGACCGCTGACCGGGCCGGCTGCGGAATGGGCGGTTAAGAAATTATTCCAATCGGGTTTTGTACCTTTCGAATCCCGTCCGCTGCATATCAATAATCCCTTCTTTTTGGAGCAAATCAAGCCGTTTGAAAACACCTTCCCCATTTTAAAAGGAAAGGATTTTTCTGAATGGGGAGGACTCATGCAGGGCAGGTTGTCGACTGATACGATGGAACTTTGGAATGAGATGATACGTCCTGAAAATGTTTATGAATCGGAAATCTTTAATCGGCTTTATCCGGAAGGCGTTCATCAATTTTTAATCCAGCGAGGAATTCTCCATCCCCGTCTGAGTTTGGAAGCCCAAGGCCATATTTATGTCGAGTTCACCCGATCAGTCAGTCAACAGATCCAAGGGCAGATTGAAGGGAAAATCGTGACCGAAGGCATGGCCAAGGAAATCATCGAGTCCGCTTCAAGAGGCCCCATTTTTGAAGCGGCCCTTCAGAAAGTGAGGGCCCAAGAACCCCGGCTCGAACGCGAAGAGCCACCTCAGCCCCAGGAACCGCTTCGTGAATCGGAGAGGAAAAAAATTGAAGAGGAGAAACCTCAGACATTTGAAGGAAAAGAGAAGAAAATCGAATCATCGTTTGAAACTTCAGGACAAGAGATCCAGCGCTTGCCTCACGACGCTTATGATCATTTACTTCGTCAACGATGGGCTGACGACGGCGGCCGGGAGCCAGAGGAAAATCTCTCACCCCGCGCCGAGGTGCGGGTGGATGCCAAAGCAAGACGAGATGCATTCGTTGAGATCTTAAATGAACAAGAGAGAAATCAAATTTCGGCCTTGAGCCGGCGGGAGCTGATTAACTTGATTCGACAAAAACCCGGCTTTGAGAATGTCAACAAGCATGATCTTCGAAACGATATCGAATGGGATCCCAGAATTGCAAATCATCCTTTCCTGAGAACCCAACCAAAGATCAAACCGAAGAAAACCGAGGTTCAGGCAAGGAGAGACACTCTTTTATCTATTTTGGAAGAACTCGCTCGTCAGCAATTGACTGCAACTCCCAAAAAATTGACCCGGCTCATTCGGCAAAAGGCGGGCTTTGAAACAGTGAAGCTCGCGGCCGTCTTGGATGATCTTCGCTTGGACCATCGTTTAAGGGATCACGCTGCTTTAGAAGTGGCCAGGCCCGTCAAGCCGTCAAAAATCGTGGTGTCGGAACGGAGACGAATGATTTTATCCATTTTAGATGAGCTCATCGTGAGCGATCAACCGCCTGTCAGACTGTCCAGGCTTCTCCAGCTTGCCCGGCAAAGAGTGGGGTATGAATCTCTTCAAGAAGAAACCCTATTTAACGATATCGCTCGTACCCCTTCCCTCAAGAATCATCCCAAGCTTCAAATGAGAAGGCTTGTTTTTGCAGAAAAAAGTTATCTTCAAAGACGGCGCACCACGCTGCTGACCATTTTGAATAGTCTCTCTTTCCTCACGACTGCGAAGGAACTCACCCGATTGATTCAGGAAAGGCCCGGATTTGAAAATGTAACTTTCGAACAAGTGCACCGGGATTTGACCCTGGATAGGCGATTGAAGAATCATGAGAAGGTTCTTCGATGGATCAGAATGTCTACCATCCAAAGACGTGCGATTCTACTCAATATCCTAAATACTCTCCCATCACCCATTGACCGAGCGGAGCTTCTTCGTCTGATCCGGCAAAGACCGGGATTTGAAAACATCACGGAGGATCAGGTTCGTTTCGATACCGATCGAGATGCCGATCTTGCACGGCACCCAATGTTGCAGGTGAAACGACGCGTTCTATCTGAAACACCCGGCCTCTTAAACATCAAGGTCAACAACCGCCATTTCCGGGTCCCGGCCGCAGGAATCATCGGAAGCCAGCCCCTCAACTTCCGCCAGCTTTTCAATCTTCTAATTAGAGAGAAACTTTTGGACTACCAGGGCGCCTATGAAGTTGAAGAAAAAGTCATTTTCGTCAATCGCGAGGTTCAAAGCGGTCCGGAAACAGAGACTGTGATTAAAAGGCTGAGTTCCCCCGCCACCACAGAAGCATTGGATGTTCTGGACGCGTTTTCACTCGTTAAGGAAAACGATCAAATTACCATCACCCGGATTAGGAAGCGGGGAGTTGAGTCAAGAGGTGGAGGGACATCGCCCCGTTCCGCGGATGCTCCATCCATTTTAAAACCCGTCTCCCTATTCAATGTGAGGGGAGTGACTGAAATCCGATTACAGACCCCCCGTTCGGAAGTCAGAGCTAAATCAATCGAGGAGCCAGGCGAATACGGACACGGTCGAGCCGTGGCGAAGTGGAACAGACATGAACGGAAATGGATCGTGAGGCGGGGAAGCCAAATCCTAGCCAAGGTCTGGAAGAAAGAAGGGGAGCCCACGCAAATTCAATTCGGCGAGGGCAAAATCATTTCCATAGAAACACCGCTTGACCTTCGGGAATTTTTGAACAGAAGACGGTTCCATCCGGACATTGATGAAGAAACTTATGAAGTAGGAGTGGCGCCCTCCTTCACAGGATTTGAGGAGAGGGCGCAGAAATTTGATACGCATTACATGGACATTACGGATCCCAAGCAGATTGCTCTTGCCCTGGCTGAAGTGTTAAGCGATGTAATCCGCTCGAACATAAAGGTCCAGATAGACAAAAGAAAAGTGAGCGGACAAGAGGGACCCACGAAGTCTCTTGTCGTAAACGTGGACGACGGCAGTTTTGAAGTCAGTGTTCGGACCTTTCCGAAAACGCTTCGGATCACGGCGGAACGATTACCCAAAGAGCCACTCACCTACTTCGAGTTACTCTCCTTCTTGGCCTCGAAACTCGGTTACAGGGACTATTCCACTGTAGCGTCTCATCAATCTCTCGAAATCTTTCGCAAAGGCGAACTCCTTCGCTGGTCCCTTGAAAGCAGACGACTGGATCCAAAAGAATTGACACCGTCCTCGCTCGTTCAGGTCGGAGATGAAATCCACCTCAGGCGGCCTAAGAAATTGCCCCCTCATCTTTCCCGTGCTGAGGTGCGGATGAAGGCGATCATGCAACAGACAGAACCTTTGTTTGTCGGAGAGGACAAATTGCTGGTAGACGTTTTACAACACGGATGGATCTTG
>Ga0209515_10000133_pt1 | contig 136480 bp, 132 predicted proteins | sample Subgroupgradi54m_FD_187454 | JGI IMG/M metagenome (GOLD analysis project Ga0209515, IMG submission 187454) | Subsurface groundwater microbial communities from S. Glens Falls, New York, USA - GMW60B uncontaminated upgradient, 5.4 m (SPAdes)... ... | reverse complement strand
GAAAAAACCTCCCCAAAATATTGAGTCTGAACAATGCCTTCTGGGATGTTTAATGTTAGACAAAAATGCAATTGTTAAAGTTGCAGATTTTATAAGACCAGAAGATTTTTACAAGGAAACTCACAAAGAAATATATGAATCAATGATGGATTTATTTGAAAAAATGGATCCGATTGATATTATTTCAGTGTCTGCAAGGCTAAGAGAAAGGGGGCAATTAGAAAAAATAGGCGGTTCTGCTTACCTTACTTCTTTAATAAACACCGTTCCTACGGCTACCCATGTAGCAAACTATGCAAAAACGGTAAGAGAAAAAAAGGTTTTAAGAGATTTAATAGAAGCTTCTAATGATATAGGCCTTGATGCTTTTGACGAATCCCAAGATGTTGATACCCTTTTAGACAAAGCTGAAAAAAGGGTTTTTTCTATAGGCCAAAAATCTTTAACCCAAGCTTTTGTTCCTATTAAAGATATACTAGGAGAAACCTTTGAAAGAATAGACCAACTTTCAAAAAGTGACGGAGGGTTACGAGGAATACCAACTGGTTTCAGACAATTAGATAATAAATTAGCAGGGCTTCAAAGGTCTGATTTAATAATCTTAGCTGGCAGACCTTCAATGGGAAAATCTTCCTTGGCTTTAGATATCGCAAAAAATGTAGCTGTTTATCAAAACCTGCCAGTTGGCATATTCAGTTTGGAAATGTCTAAGGACCAAATCGTAGACAAATTGATTGCATCACACGCCAATATTGATTTGTGGAAATTAAGGACCGGGAAATTAAATGATGGACCTGAAGATAACGATTTTTCAAGAATACAGGCTGCAATGGGAACTCTCTCTGAAGCGCCAATTTATATAGACGATATGAGCTCAACTAATATTCTGCAAATGAGAGCTATGGCCAGAAGATTGCAGTCAGATAAGGGATTGGGGCTTATCATCGTTGATTACTTGCAGTTAATGGACACAACAAATAAATATGCTTCCCCCCTTCAACAGGTAACCGAAAACTCAAGAGCATTAAAAGCTCTTGCAAAGGAATTAAACATCCCTGTCTTGGTTTTGTCGCAGCTATCTCGTGCAGTTGAACAAAGGACTCCTCACCGCCCTATGCTTTCTGATTTAAGAGAATCAGGAGCCATTGAACAAGACGCAGACGTTGTTTTGTTTATTTATCGGGAAGATAAATATAATGAAAATTCTTTAGAAAAAAATATCGCTGAAATAATAATTGCAAAGCATAGAAACGGCCCCACAGGAGCAATAAAGTTATACTTTGACGAAAATAGGGCAAGTTTTAGGAACTTAGAACAAACTGACTATACAACCGAGGTAGAAGAAGTATAAAAACTATTCTTAATGACCGATTCAATAAAACGCTTAACTGAACTATTCTCTAAATTTCCTACTATTGGCCAAAGAACAGCCAGCCGGTTTGTTTTTCATTTAATCAAACAACCCAAAGAAAATATCACAGAATTAGTAAACGCCCTAGGAGAATTAAAAAATATTAAACTGTGTAGTTTTTGTTTTTTACCGTTTGAAAATCCTAATAATCAGTTATGTCAAATATGTTCAAATCCCGCAAAAGATAAACAATTGTTATGCATCGTTGAAAAAGAAATAGATCTTCTTTCAATAGAAAATAAGAAAAAATACCATGGCCTCTATTTTATTTTAGGAGATGAATCCAAAATAGAAGGATTAAAAGAAAGAATAAAAAATGCTAAGAAATTTGGTCTATCAGAAATTAACTTTAAAGAAATAATCGTTGCTATAAATCCAACCGTTGAAAGTAAATCAATATCTTTCTTAGTTGAAAAAGCTCTTAAAGAAATTCAAACATCTATCCCTAGTTTAAAAATAACTCATTTAGCAAAAGGCTTACCTATTGGCGGAGAACTTGAATACGCCGACGAAGAAACGTTAGGAGAAGCTTTTGAAGGCCGCAGGTAAATCTAACAATTACTACTCACTACTAACTATAAACTACTTACTTATAGTAGGCTCTGTCTTTGTACTGAAGATAAATATACTCTAAACTTTTTCTTTTTTCTTCGGGTATCTCACCCTTTAAAAGCATGTTCATTTCTGAAATCTGTAATTTTAGATCTGAAGAAGGGTCAAAATAAGCCGACCAGCCTTCAGAAGTTTTAAATTGTAAATAATCTGAAACGATTACCTTATCAACTCCTATTTGAAAATTCTCCCGAAGATCTTGATTAACCTTCTTAATTTCATCAATAATATTGTTATCAATCATTACTTGGCCTAAATGAAGAGCTTGGCTATCAGTAGATTTTTGTAATACTAAATAACTTTTTGCATCATTTGAAAAATTGGCAAAGATCACTCCGTTATCATCTATTGAAAAGCACTCATTATTTTCATTACAGAAAACTGCGTACTGGCTTCTTTCTGTTACCGAAATATCAACAGAATCTGGTAATTTTCTATTTATGATAATTTCTCCAATATCTGGGAATGCACCCATAATACTGCTTAATAAACTTTTCTTATTTAATAGAAGCATGCTATCTGAATGAAAACTAATAGAACCTAACGAAAATAATTTTTTATTAATATTAGAAAGAGTTACATTTTCAATATCCTGGCTGCTAACCCTATTATTCCCCGATATATTTATTTTTGATACTTGAAACCAAGAAAATAGAAGAAAATAAACAAGAGTTAAAATAAGTATAAAAAATAAACAAACCCAAAAAAAAGGTTTTTTAAAAAAAGGCTTTTTAGGCTTTAATCTCTTTAAATGAGGTTTTATATGTTTTTTACGATAACTCACAGTGAATTTTAAATTTTCAGTTTTAAATTTTAATTGAATAACGTAATTTTAAATGTTTAAAATATTTACGCTTGTAATTTAATTTAAAATTGAGAATTTATAATTTAAAATTACAAGCCACGCTTAATACGTCTCATAGTCTCTATTATATAATTTATCCAGTACTTGTGGGAAATAATTAAGTCTTGAGCCTTAACATATTCTTCTACCTGTCCTCCAAACCCCATCTTAAACAGTGTAGGGCCCGAATAAGGGTGTTTTGGGTACTTTACTGGATCTGAATAGCCCCAGAAGTCATACACCTTACAACCCCGTTTTTTTGCCTCTTTAATGGCATTCCATTGCAGTAGATATGCAGCAGGAATTTTCTTGTACTCTGGCAATAGAGCAGCATGGTGATAAAAAGCCATTTGTGACCAGAAAATCCCATAGGAAGCGGCAATAATTTTTCCCTCGTATTTTGCAAAGAAAAGAGCGATCTGATCATCTTGTAAAAAAGCTGAAAATTCTTTTTTAAAATATTCTAAAGAAAACGGTATAAATTTTTGACGCTTTACAACTTCTAAATGCATTTTATTAAAAATCTCGATGTCTTCTATATTAAAGGTCTGGATAATTTCAACCTTATTTTTTTCTGCCTGTTTTATTAAATATCTGGTAGTTTTTCTCATGCCAGATAAAATATCTTCTTGTGTTGACTCAATATTCAGTTTCCATGAAGATTCGGGGTGGGTATGTAACGATCTTAATCTAAAACCTAAATCTTTAAAAATTTTCTCGTTTTCTGGAGATCTCTCACAAATAGGATTTATCCTGATAAAATCTATTTTTTGGCTTTTGGCAACTTCTTTTAACTTATCTTTTAAAACAGTTAAAACTTCGTACAAATTTTCTCTTATAATAACTGGGCCATGGGGAACAAGTAAAAAAGACCCTCTTTTGGCAGTATGTTTTATAACTAAAGCAACTGAAATTAATTCTTTCCCATCAAAAATTCCCAACCTCCAGATTTTATTTCCTAAAGAATGTTGAAATTCCCCCCAATTCCAAGACTGCAAGAATGTTTTCTTTTCGCATTTAAGGAGAAAATCCTCCCATTCTTGTTTATTTGTAATTTCTCTTATCTCCATTTAATATTTGACAATAAATTATAATATGCTATGATGAACTTGGCTAAATCGTACTAATACGGGTACGTAACGCCAATGTCACGACAGGGCACAATAGTGCCACAACGACAGGCGCTTTAGCGCCACTGCTCGAAGGGGGGTAAGGAACACACTGTGTCACCTGCCCCCCATTTTTTATCTCTTTAATCTCCATGTCTATTGATAATAATGCATTAACATACTAATATTAAAAAACATAATTTGGGGTGGGTTAGCCTTTATTAAGGCTAATAATCACGGGACCGATCGCCATATGGTGATAACCGGTGACAGCTCCAATCATGCCATATCTCTCTGCACACGGTCTATGCTTAGAGATCCCTTTGTGCCATACATAACAATGTGTGGCATTTTTCATGCAAATTTTTTCAAGAAATTAACTATTCTTTTTGCATCATCCATAGATATATTAATATGTGTCGGTAAGTTTAATGTCACTTTTGCTAATCTTTCAGCATTCTGACAACTTCCTGCTTGATATTTCATTTCTTCTATTTTTGTGTCATCTGGAGCAATAGGAGTTGTGTACCAGTCTCCAATTAACATATTTTCTTTGTGCCAAGCTTCATAAATAATTTCATAAGCTTTTTTGTGTTGAACCGAAAACCTTAAAAAACTCTCTTTACCAACGAGGCCGGGTCTCGTTGGTAAAATAAAATTAGTATTGGACAATTCTTGATAATAAAATTCTGCTAATTTTTTTCTGTGGTTATAAAATTCACCTAATTTGTTAAACTGGTTTTGAGCCATGAGAGACATCGCGTTTGGCAATGCCTTTGGAAAATATTCAGGCTTCAATCCCCTTTTTTCTTTCCAGCTAACCGCTTTCGATAAAATATGGGTTATTTGAGATAAAACTAAAAATATTTTTCCCAAATCCAAGAAATTATAAAGAGGTAAAATAATATAATTAAGAAGTATTGGATGTATGATTTGCTGTAAAATCCAATAATTACTTGGCATTCCAAGCTTGCCCTGAAGTTGCTGAAGTTTTTCAGCAATTGAAGGGTCATTGGTAACCGCCATTCCTCCATAAACAGAAGATATCACCTTGTCTCTGGAAAAACTGAAGAAAGAAGCTTTCCCAAAAGTACCAACTTTTTGTCTACCGAATTCAGCACCCAAGGCATGAGCGCAATCTTCAATTAAAATTAAGTTATTATCTTCTGCAATTTTAATTATTTCTTCCATATTAGCCGGCAAGCCAAATGTATGCTGAACTACCAACACTTTAGGCTTTTTATCCTGAGCGAACGAAGCGAGTCGAACGGATAAATCTTCAGTATCAATATTAAAATTATTATTGCAGTCTACGTAGATAGGATTCAAATTAGCCCACAAAATTGGGTTTGGAACAGCATTACAAGTAAACGCCTGTAAAAGCACATTACTTCCCTCTTTAAGTTTTAAGGCTTTTAGGATAGCAAAAAAAGCAGACCTCCCCGAATTAAAAGAAAAAGCGTACTTAACTCCTAAGTACTTTTTAAAATTATCTTCTAATTGCTTTATTGCTTTTCCCTGCTTCCATTGAAACGGACTAAAAAGCAGTTTTAAAGCTAGTCTTATATCATCCTTTTGAACGTTGGGAGATAGAGAAATTGATATTGGTTTAAATTGATTAATCATTTTTATCGTTAATTAAAAGTCTTATCAATTGAGAAGGAATTCTTCCTTCTAATAACACAGCATCTCCTGATTTACAGAAAGTTGTTATCGAATGAAGAATTTCATTTGGTTTTTCAGCAAGTATAATCTTATTTTCTTCCATGTTATTTTCTTTAGCTCCATCTTTTATATCCTGAAATCTTTCTTTGGTTGTAATGATTGCCATATCAGCAATTTCTGATATTTTTTGGCCTATTTTATAATGTATCTCTTTTGATTTTTTACCTAATTCTATTAAACATGGCATTACAATAATTTTTTTGCCTTCTAAAATATTCAAATAATCCAAATCAGCCACAACTCCGTCTGGATTTGACGAATAAGAAGAATCTACAATAGTAATTCCGTGAATTCCAGTTTTTATGGTCATTCCGCCCTGCTCTTCTTTGATGTTATTTGCAGCTTTTGATATCTCACCAAAGCTCATACCAAGCTCTCTTGCAATTAAAATTGCTCCTAATAAGTTCTGTATATTCTGCCTACCCAGCACCTTAACATTAAAATGTTCTGCTTCTTTCTTCTTAGTTATAGCTATAAAATCAAGAGACTTTTTATCTACAAAAACTTCTTCTGACCATATATCAGAATCTATTTTACTTCCCTCTTCTGAATAAATTCTCTTGTGTATGTTAGCTTTCTTATAAAGATCAACACAATATTTATTATCTCCATTTAAAACAATCATTCCATTTTTAGGCAAACTTTCAAGCAGTTCTTGGCCACCTTCAGCAGATAAAATATTCTCCATGGAACCAAAAGTTGCCATGTGTTGCTCATTAACCCCGGTCACCATGCCAATCACCGGCCTTACAATGTCGCACAATAGAGTGATGCCTCCCTTCCTGTAAGCTCCCATTTCTACAATAAAAATTTGGTGGTCTTTGTTTAATTCTTCTAAAATAGTTTTTGATATTCCAATCTCTGAATTCCTATGTTCTTTGGTGGACAAAACATTAAATTTTTCAGAAAGGATCGTAGTTAAAAATTCTTTTGTTGATGTTTTACCGTATGATCCCGTAATTCCTATTACTACCAACTTATCAAACTTTTTTATCTTTTCGGTGGCTTTTCTGATAATATTATTACGTCCCATAACAAATATCGGATGAAACAAAAATACTATAATAGAAACTATAAGTGGAGTCAGAATATCAATTGCTAATATCAAAAATACAAACCAAAAGTCAGTAAATGTCTGAACATAAGCTAACATAAATAAGCTTATGAAAACTAAAAAAGAAACAACTGTTAAAAGGGATGTTTTAAATGTAAAAACAGGCGCCTTTAATCTCCTTTTTAAAATTGACAGCAAAAAAGAGCATGATTCTAGGAGATACACTAAAAGCAGTGCATAAAATACAATATCAAAGAAGTAGTAACTCAACAAAAGCAAAAGCAATAGGAATAATTTTAATATAAAAAACGGATTTAAAAATATCTTTTTGCCTTTATGAGTTGTGAAGTGATCTTTAAAACGACCTATATGATACTCTTTAAGCTGCCACAAATAAACCCAAAAAAGAACAAACTTTATTGTCCTTACAAACCAAAAAATACTTAAAATATTTAATAAATAATCCATTACACTATCAACTTAAAGACTTATATTATTTGGTGAAAATATCTCTATATCTAAATTATCCAATATTTTATCGGTTAAAACTTCTGGATGATCATGTCTATCTAAATTATGTTTGATATTGGGAAGTATTATAAGTTTTGATTTTTCTATCTTCTGATTTATTATATGAGAATATTCTACTGGAGTAAGCTCATCTTGATCACCCCAAATAATTACTGTAGGAACTTTCACAAACAATAATTTTTGCGATAAATCTTCTAAGACAACCTTTACATATGTTTCTTTCATTACGCCTTCAACAAATGGATAATCACTTTTCTTAATAATAAACTTATAGATTGCATTTCTTAACTGTTTATACAAAGGCAAAAAACTAAAAACTTTCATTATTTTTGATATTTTGTGCAAATAACTTTTAGCTGTTGTTTTTTTTCTAATACAAGCTGCTGCTGCTAGAAATAATTTTTTTATTCTCTGGGGATATTTAATTGAAAATTTTACAGCTATAGCTCCTCCAAAAGAATGACCGAAGAGGTAAAACTCATCTTTAAATTCGGGGAAGTTTTTCAAAAGTTCCATAACTAAGTCAACATAATCATCAATAGACCAAGCTTCTTTTGGCTCTTGGCTTTTTCCAAATCCAGGTAAATCTGGAATCACTACCATTAAGCCTTTTTTTGATAACAATTCTCCTACCGCCTCCCATCTATCTGATTTTGATCCCCATCCATGTAAAATCAAAAAGGGCATTCCTTTACTGCCAAAAATTTTATAGTTTATTTTTAAACCTTTAACAACTACTTCTTTCTCTGTCATTTGAATTTACGAACGAGGTGAGTAAATTCACTTCGGAAATTAAGGTATTTATAATCTTATACAGATAGCCTTAATTTACGCTGTAATACCTTTCCCTCTATTTATGCTTTATAACCTTAAACCCTGTATACTTTTGTAAAACCTTTGGTACTTTTATACTGCCATCTTTTTGCTGATAATTCTCCATAATCATAATCAAGATTCTTCCGATAGCAAAAGCAGTACCGTTTAACGTGTGTACAAATTGCATCTTCCCTGATACGTCTTTATAGCGGATATTTAATCGTCTTGCCTGAAAATCCGTACAGTTTGAAGAAGAATGTGTTTCGCGATACTTCTTCTCCGAAGGAAGCCATGTTTCAATATCGTATTTTTTTGCTGCGGGTCTGCCTAAATCTCCCGTACAAATATCCAACACTTGATAGGGTAATTTAAGTAACTTCATCATTTTTTCTTCGATCGACAACAGTAACTCGTGTTCTTTTTTTGAATCTTCCGGTTTTGAAAAAATAACCATTTCTAATTTATCAAATTGATGAACACGTAAAATTCCTTTAGTATCTTTACCATAACTTCCAGCCTCTCTTCTGAACGACGTTGAAAAACCAAGATACCTCAATGGTAAATCTTTTGCTTCAAGGACTTCATCAGTATGCATGGCTACTAATGGCTGTTCGGCGGTTCCTGCCAAATAGAGCTTATCTTCTGGTAAAAAATAGGCTTCTTTTTCGTCCCCGGCCTGAAAATATCCCGTGCCTCTGGCAATATCATCTTTTAACATTACCGGCGGAATAACAGCTGTAAAATTTTCTTTTTTCACCACATCCATAACAAATCGCATTAAGGAAAACTCTAGTTCAGCCAATCCCCCTTTAATATAACCAAAACGCGATCCCGACACTTTTGACGCCCTCTTAGTATCAATAACATCCAAGTCTTCCCCCAACTCCATATAATCTTTTACTTTAGTAAATGGAAATTTGAGAGCCCCAGAAACTTTTCTTATAACGACGTTTTCAGAATCATCTTTTCCCACAGGCACATCATCAAAAGGGATATTGGGTAGTTCTAAGAGCAATCTCTTTAAATCTTCATCTACCTTTTCTAGTTCAGGATTTAAATTTTTAATTTTTTCTTTTATTTCTTTCGCTTGAGCAATTAAAACCTGATTTTCAGCTCCCCCACGGCTAATTCTATTTTGTTCTGCCTTCAAATTTTCCAGGTTGGTCATTAATTCTCGTTTCTTTTTATCTAAATGCAAAACCGTATCAACATCTACAGTAATGTTTTTGTTCTGGCAAGCTTTTTTTACTTTTTCTGGATTTTCTCTTATAAACTTAATGTCTAACATTTCTCATGAATCATGGAACATGAAACATGAAACAAAATACAATCGTTGTTTCATGCTTTATGTTTCATGCTTTATCATGCTCTATTCGTCTAACATTGATAATATTGATGAATGATATATTTCTGGTTTATAGGGTTTTAATTTCTTAATTTCTACTTGGCCTGAGCTTGTCGAATGGCTTTTTAAACCCATTTCTTTTATTTTTTCTTCTAATCTATCTACAAAAGCAAACTGGTCGTATCCTAAACAAATCAAATCTGGTTTTACTTCTTCTAAAACCTTATAAACGCTTACTCCTTCGTTTCCCAACCTTGCTCATCAACCAGACCGCATTTTTTTACCGCCAATAATCTTTCAAACTGATCTTGCTTTGGCAGCTTTTTTTTAACTCTTTCTACGGTTGAATCTCTACCCACTACAGCAACCAAATAAACCTGCCCTGAATATAACGAGGGGTCTCCCGCTTCTCTTGCCTGTTTAAAGAAATTAAGATGTCCTTCGTGTAATCTATCAAATGTTCCGAAAACTAAAACTTTTGTCATAAAAGAGATTTAAGATATATGATTTAAGATTTATGAAGTAATTGTACTAAATTTACTAAATTGTCTCAACTACTTGACAAGTTATATAAATATATGATAAAACATTGGTAGATCCTAAACAATCACTTCTCCGTACACGGAGCGCAGTAGGGAGCGAAATCCCCAAGAAAGAGATTTTAGCATGTCTGACCAAAGATGCACACCGGAAGATCAGGCAATGCTTGATCAATCATTCGATGAATTCTTTGAAACCCTTTTCGAAAATCTCGAACAGGGCAAAATGAGTATTGAGGATATAGAAAATTTCTTCCCAGAGGAGGTTAAACAACAAAATGAATAGTCTTACAAGTTGTACTAAACAACCTCTCAAACCACGAACGATTTGTCGTCGCGTGGTTTTTTTATCTTTTATTCTCCTCCATAGAATAATTTATATAAGTACCCTGTCCCATAATTTAAAAGCTTTTAAATTATGGGACAGGTAAATCCATGTTTGATTTTTTATTATTTTAAAGCGTGACGTAATACGTCTTATGTGGTATTCTGTACATAATTCGTTTTTGTTCTTTGTAGCTCAATTAGAAAGGAGATCAAGATGCACTGTGGCACCTGTCAAAAGACATTGCGTGAATGTACATGCCCCGACGTTGACGAACGGTTAAGAAGAGTCGCTTACGACCCACAGTCTGTATGTTTATCATACTGGTGTCGTACATGCGACAGGCATGCCGAACGATGCATTTGTGAAAAACTTGATCTTATAATAATGATCAAGGGAGAGCCAGAGCAAATTACGGCTAAAGAACCAGAACCATCAACTGAAGACAAAGAGCGAGCAGCCTAACTCGCTCTCTTTTTTTACCAAAAATCCGGCTTTCACCGGATTTTTATTTGTAGATTCGAGTGTTATTTGTAATTAGTGTCGCTACTTAGGACGCATCAACGGAAATATTTGAGTCTCACGAGCTGGTTTATCCATTAAGAAGCTAAATAAACGCTCTGATAGTCCAAATCCACAGGTTGGTGGCATTCCATATTCAAGCGCCTCAACAAATTCATGATCAAACATTTGAGCTTCTTCATCTCCTTTCTCTCTTAATTTTTGTTGTTCTTTAAATCTTTTATTTTGGTCAACTGGATCATTTAATTCACTGTATCCATTTCCAACTTCAGATCCCGCCACAATAACTTGAAACCTCTGCGCCATTTTGGGGTTCTTTTCTTCTCGTTTTGCCAATGGAGAAACATCAATTGGCGTATTAATCAAAAATCCAGGACCTGATAAATTTTTCCTACAATATTTCCAAAGGTTATCAATGGCTCTTGTTTTATTGAAACCCTTTTTATCATATTCAACGCCTAGTTTCTGTAATTGCTTTTCCATTTCAGGCAAGCTGGCTTCTAAAATATTAATCTTAGCGTATTTATTAATAATGGTTTGGTAGTCGTACTTTTCCCATTTCTTTGAAAAATCAACATTAAAATCTTTTATTTTAAATTTTAACGTGCCAAATGTTTCTTTAATAATGTATTTATACATTTCTTCAACTAATTTCATTCCCATCTCATAATCTGCATAAGCCCAATAAAATTCCATTTGGGTGTAATCTTGTAAATGTTCAGCATCCATGCCTTCATTCCTAAATTGTCTGCCTATTTCAAATGTTTTTTCAAATCCAGCAACCATTAAACGTTTTTGCCACAACTCCCCTGTTGAAATTCTTAAATACAAATCCAAATCAAGGGCATTATGGTGCGTTTCAAATGCCTTTGCATCAGCCCCTCCAGTAGTTACTTCTAAAACGGGTGTTTCAACTTCTAAAAATCCTTTTTCAATTAAAAATTCTCTGATTGAATTCCAAAAAACAGCTCGTTTTTCAATCATCTCTTTCGCTTCAGGATTAAACAAAATATCCAAATATCTTTTCCTTAATTTTTCTTCAATATCTTGGAGGCCGTGCCACTTTTCAGGCAAAGGCAAAAGTGATTTTGCCAGCATTTTATAATCTTTAGCTTCTATCGTCTGCTCTCCCCTTTTTGTTTTAAGCAAAATCCCTCTTATTTCAACAAAATCTCCTATATCAAAATGATCTATGAAAAATGCATATCCTTTTTCTCCTAATTTATCTTCTTTAATCAAAACCTGTATTTTTGTTGTTCCGTCTTGAATATCTAAAAAGGTAGCTCCCCCGTGTCCTCGTAAAGCCATGATTCTGCCAACCAAAACTATATCTTTTCCTGCTTTAGACAATTTAGAAAAATTATCTAAAGCTTCTTGGATAGTATGAGTTCTTTTTGTTTTTGCAGGGTAAGCCAAAAGCCCTGAATCCTGCAAGGATTTTAATTTTTGCAACCTTACTTTTTTTAATTCATCTATAGTAGCCATTTGAATTTATGAACGAGGCGAATAAATTCATGCCGTAATTTTATAACAGATACCGAAGGTTCTGAGCCCATCGGGCGAAGAATTTTTCAGACTGCTTTATGAATTACGATAACGCAATATACGTCAATTGTATCAGAATTAATGTCTATGCTCAATAACTTGACATAAAAGACTTAATATGATATTCTACAATTAGACCTTAAACAACCTTTAGTATTGACAAGGCTAATCTCACGCCCCAATGAAAGGAATTTGCCATGCAGAAGTCCGCACTCGTCTTCTTTGGTGTAATTATCTTGATCTGCATATTTGGCCTAGAAAACGCTCTTGAAAAAAAGCGAGAGTTAATCCAGGAACAAAGAAGGATCATCGAAGCCCAAGAAGGGAGTATCAAAGCCCAAGAAGGGAGTATCAAAACCCAAGAAAGGAGAATCAAAGCCCAAGAAGAGATCCTCAGATTCCTAGAAGGGGCACTCAGTCTCTTTAAGAATAAGATTGCCACCCTCAAAGAAACCATTCAGAATCAAGCAGAAACTATTAAAGTCCAAGAAGAGACAATCAAGATTCTCAAGGGTGAAGAGTAGCCTAAATATCCCGGTTAAACGATACAATAATGTATCACAACCACGCAACGATTCGTCGTCGCGTGGTTTTTTTCTTCGATATTTGACACGTATATTTTATAAATGATAATATATTACTTGTTCACTTTAAATGAGAAAGGAGGTGAAAATGTCAATTCGAGTAAAAAGGTGGAAAGAAGCTCTTTGTTGGGCCGGCGAAGTGGTGTCCTTATGCATCGGTGTCGGTGGCTTGACTCTGGTATTATTATTGCTCATCTACTGGGCAATAACCGAATGGCGCTTGTGAAAATTACCATACTTTGAAGTAAAGAGCGGAGACTTATAATCCGCTCTGTTTTTTTACTTATTTTTATTACTAAAATAATATTGGAGTACATCATGGGCTACAGGAAGAGTGGCCGACCTTAGACCATTAACCCCTTCAATAGTAGCAACAAAAACTATTTCTGGATTGTCATATGGGGCAAAGCTCGTTGACCACGTATTAAAATATCCTGCCCTATTCGTTTCAGCAGTTCCTGTTTTTCCAGCTATTGGAACCGGCAAATCGTTTAACGTATGAGAGCCCCCATAATCTTTTTGGACTCCATCTCTCATACCCTCCCTGACAACCTGTAAATTTTTAGTATCTATAAAATTGCTGTTTAATATTTCTGGCTGGAATTCTTTTATAACTTTCTTTTGGTCTGAAGAAATTATTTTCTGAACAATTTCTGGCTTATATAATGTACCGTCATTGGCAATAGCAGAATAAGCTAAGGCTACTTGCAAAGGAGTAACCTGAAGGTCAGATTGCCCAATAGAAAGGTTGTAGGTATCTCCATCCCACCATGGCTCATTTTTATATTGTTTTTTCCAGCTTGGAGTTGGCACAAATCCCCCAAATTCACCCGGTAAATCAATGCCGGTTTTTTGTTCCCATCCAAATAAATCTAAATATTTTTTAATTCTTCCAGGACCAAGTCCTTGTTGGTCTCCGTAACCCCCACCAACGGTGAAGAAATAGATGTTTGAAGAAACGGCAAGCGCTTTTCTCATGTCAACCAATCCGTGCGGCGTCACTCCTGAGAATTTATAGACTATGCTTTTGTCATATTGACTGTGCACTAAAATATATCCTGGATCATTAATAAGTTTATCTGGAGAAATAATATTTTCTTGTAAAGCTCCAGATGCTAAGAAAGGCTTAATTGTTGAACCTGTAGGATATTGAGAAGCAATCGCCCTATCAAAAAGCGGCTGGGCAGAATCAGATTGAAGCATATCAAAATCTTTTTTTGAAATACCACCTGAAAAAAGGTTATCGTCGTAAGCAGGATATGACACTAATGCTAAGACAGCTCCGTTCTTTGGATTCAAAGCTACAGCAGCTCCCTTCTTAGCCCCTATATTTTTAATAGATTTTTCTAAAGCATCATAAACTGTTTTCTGAAGATCTGAATCGATATTCAAAACTAAGCTGTCTCCTGAACTCGGAGCCGATAAAATTTTATCCCCTTTTCTTATACCCGTAGCATTTTTTATCACTTCGGTAATCCCAGGAGTTCCTCGTAAATAAGATTCATAAAATTTTTCCAGTCCGTCTTTTCCGATACTGTCATCTGGAGTGTAATTTTCTACGTTCTGCAATTCTGATTTATTTATTCTACCGACATAACCTAACACATGCGAGAAAACAGGCCCCATAACGTAATTTCTTTCTGTATTTTTTTCTATTTGACAGTCCGGAAAACCATTCATTTTGGGTTCTAAGGAAATCAATTTTTCCTGGTCAAGGTTTGATGCTATATTGATGGTCAGATTATCAGAAACAGTTATTTCATTTTCTATTTCTGATTTGTCGATACCTAAAACATCTGATATGTTACCTATTTCCTCGATAAATCTTTGGTGTTCTGTATAAAAGTTCCTCTTGTCGCAAACTACATTATAGGCAGGAGAATTCCACACCAGTTTCTTTAAATTACTGTCGTATACGATGCCTCTTTCGGGAATGATGAGGCTTACCTTACCCTTATTGTTTTGGCTTAAATTATAAAGCTGTTTCCCCTCAAAAATCTGTAGATAAAAAGTTTTTCCGAATAACACTAACGATATCAATAAAAATAATCCAAAAATAGAGTAAATCAATTTTTCTTTTATTTTCACCTCAAACCTCTTTTCTGTAAGTCCTAATTCCTCTTCTTTTTTCTTAGCTAAGGTATCTAAAAAAATCTCATTAGTTTCAATGTCTCCTTGAGATTCTTTTATTTTATACCTTGAAAAATCCACGTTCTAAATTAATTTTAACTGATTATCCAAATAATCCGGTTTTGCCAAGAATGTATAGATATAAAAACCTGGCAACAAGAACGCGATATTATAAATAAGAGCCACAATTAATGCTAATGAAACAGTGAACTGGAAACCAAAGATAAGCGATGCAATATATATTAAACAGTTATAGATAAGAAAATTTACCGAAAACAATACTATAAAATAAACAATAAAATATTTTCCTTGAATGTCTTTTACAAAATAATGTAATACTTTTTTAAAGAGATAAAGAATTAAAAGACTTATGATTGATATACCGAAGAATGATGGTAGAGAAATATCTAGCAAAAATCCTGCCATGACTGCCCAGAAAAAAGATTCTTCATTTTCATCAAAAAAGAGGATTAAATAAAACAATATAAAAACTAAATTTGGAAATTGCCCCATAATACTAAAAAATGGCAGGAAAGCTGCTTGAATCAAGGAGAAAACAAAGAATAATAAGGCAATAATTGAATATTTTACTAGGATATTTTTCATTTGATTTTTTGAGCGAGGCGAATAAAATCATGCCGTAATTGGAAAAGAATATATTCTTATACAGCTTTTTCCAATTACGGCGATGCAATATTCGTCAATACTTTGAGCGAGGCGAATTAAATCACTTCGAAACATAAGCCTGATATATCTTATACAATATGGCTTACTGTTACGAAGATGCCTTACGATTCGTTATAATAAAAACATTATCTACGGTCTTAGCATCGAACAAGGGTAAAATATCGGCAGTTAAAAAAGGTTTTAAATCATCTTTATTAACCGATGTCACCTTTCCTATGATTAATCCTGCTGGCAAAGTTCCTTCAAGACCAGATGTCACCAAAGTATCACCTTCATTAACTATAGAATCAGGGTGCACTAAATCTAAGTATATCGATAAATCTCCGTTTCCTTTTACCACTCCATGTACGAGCGGTTTTTTAGGATCATCATATTGGATTTTAGAATCTAAAACACTGCTCTTATTTGAAATGAGCATTACTTGTGAAAAGTTATCGTAAACCTTAATTACTTTTCCAAAAATAACCTGCTGACTAGAAATAACTGGCATATTTTCTATAACACCATTCTTAGATCCTCTATCAATAGTCATGTAATCGTTCATGGTATCTAATTGGACAATATGAGCAGCCAAAATATTCAAATTAGCATTTTTAGCATTATCAAGAGCTTCTTTTGATGCTTGATTTTCTCTCAAATAAAATTGCAGAGAAGAAATTTCAGAAATAAGTTTTTGGTTTTCTTCTTTTAAATTATCATTTTCTTTTTTAAAACTACTAAAGTTGAAAAATGATTGAAAAAAATTATGGATATTATTTCCTGAATTCCTAAAAACAGTCATTGCAGGAGAAGAGATATAATAAAATGTGCTTTTAACTTCTGATTGAAATATATTCAATAAAACTATAATGATAATTAAAACTATACATTTTGTTATAATTTTTTGCCAAAGAAAATTTTGATTTTTTGTATAAACATTCACCCCTACACCAAACGAGTTTATATTTAAGGTGTAAAACCTTAAAATTTCTCTCGTATTCTTTTACCCTAACACTATTATTTAATACTCACACAAGTTTTGTAAAAAACCTTGTGTGCAAAACTCGTTATGGTGTTGGGGTTCATCGATTTAATAACTATACTCTATCAAATTAAAAATTAAGTAGCAAGTAATCAAAAAACCGACTAAAAGTCGGTTTTTTGCATTGAATACTTAGGTGGTGACTACCTACTCTCGCGCTCATCGCACTACTTCACCCCCACACCATAAATTAAACACTTTGATGGTGACTACCTACTCTCGCGCTCATCGCACTACCATCGGCCTTGAGTTATTTCACTTCTGTGTTCGAAATGGGAACAGGTGGGACAAACTCAGTATAATCACCATCAAAATGTTTAATTACGTTTTAATTTTGGTGTGGGGGCAAGTCGGCACTTGGTGTATTTCACTTCCGAGTTCGAAATGGGATCGGGTGGGACAACACCAGTATAATCACCACCAAAATATTCAATATATTTTGGTGTATTTATTTTACAAAACCAAGCACTTAAATTTTTTGAATTTAAGTACTCGGTCGAGTACAAAATTTTCTTCGAAAATTTCTGTGCTCGATACCTAAAATCTGTATCTATTTGAAACTTACGAAAATGCCTTCAAAATAATCAGGTATTCAACAAATACTCATCATAAGTAAAGTCGAATGACTGAATACATATAAAGATAAACGATTTATTAGTATCACCCGGCTGAACACATTGCTGTGCTTACACCTGTGACCTATCAATCCCGTCATCTCCGGGAAATCTATGAGTTCTCATCTTGGAGTTAGTTTCGCGCTTATATGCTTTCAGCGCTTATCTATTCCCAACTTAGCTACTCAGCTATGCACCTGGCGGTACAACTGATACACCAGAGGTTGGTTCATTCCGGTCCTCTCGTACTAGGAACAAATCTCCTCAAAACTCTACGCCTGCGGTAGATAGGGACCAACCTGTCTCACGTATGTTACACCCTAATGGCATTTCTGCCGAATGGGTTTCCACGCATTACTGCGTGCATTGGACTATATCTTCATCCAAAAATTTGGATGATCGACGTGTAGTCTCTACGGGGTTATATCAAATTTTTAACTTTGATAAACTTCCCTCGGTATTGTCCGTTATATCATTGGTCGTGATATATGGATTTCACCGATATAGTCGATTTTTGCATCTTGCAATTACTTGTAAGAGCCGCCGTGATGTGTCTGTAGAAACTTTATAGTTTCTAGCCTCGGGATTCAAACCGTAAAATTGCTAAACCACTTTAAATTTTTAATTTTGCATTATCATTTTGAATTTTGATTTTTGCATTTTGAATTTAAAGCGGCTTGGCCGCTTTACGGTTTGAACCCAGCTCACGTAACTTTTTAATCGGCGAACAGCCGAACCCTTGGGAGCTGCTTCACCCCCAGGATAAGTTGAGCCGACATCGCTGTCGGTAATTTTTCTCTTTTTACAAAGAGGATCGGACTATATCTTCATCCTCCTACATTGTGCAGGAAGGAGATGGCGTGTTAGCCCTTCAAAAATGAAGGACTCCGACCATTTAAGGTCAAGTCTCTACGGGGTTATAACTAATTTTATAATACATTGAAGGAATAATAGTTTCTTTCACTAGTTCCTTTAATTTACTAATTGACGATGAAATAAATCGTATTCTATGATAATTTTTATCTTTATTTAGAGTGGCTACTAAACCAACCTCTTTTAGATAATCCAATAGTTTTAACTGATCTTCTTTACTAAATTGTTGAGTGTTAAGATAAAAATCAGAATTACTACATTTACTTCCATCATCCATGAACCACACACTTAATGAAACCGCATCAAGTTTTAGATCATTTGGAATAATTTTTTTACCGTTTTTATAAAAATTATTATAAATTTCGGTAAGTTCTGGATATTGTTTTGTGTAAAAACGATACGCAATTCTATTTTCATTCCCCTTTCTTTTTTTTGGAGGAGAAACACAAATATTTTGTAATTTCTCAAACTTCCAATCAACATATTCTTTTTGAGAGAAAGAATGATTTATTTCCAGAAAAGCATTTTTTCTTCCTGGAATTATACGCAAATATCCATCACCTAGAATTGTCCCAATAATGAGTGATTCTTGAAATTGAGTTAAACTTCCCACGGTATTATTGCTTAATTCACATTAATTATACCTTAAAATTAAGTACAACTCCACCGTTATAAGCCATATTTTTGGTATAGTATTTCTACTATAGCACCCCGAATTTAAGGTGCCGAACAGAGCCGTCGATAAGGACTCTCGGGCTCTACTAGCCTGTTATCCCCGGAGTAGCTTTTAGCTGATGATCTTCGTGTTTTCTATAAAATACACGTCGGTTCACTAACTTCTGGTTTCCCAACTGCGCGACATATCCGTCTTGCAGTAAAGCAGGCTTATGGGTTTGTCCTATCGGTCCGATTTCCATCCGGACCTAGCCTACCTTTAAACGCCTCCATTACTCTTTAGGAGGCAAATGCCCCATTTAAACTGTCTAGTAAACACTGTCACCTACATTTAAGAGGATTAGAATTATCATTGTCAAAGATGGCTGTTTCATTGTTGCCTCCACCCCAACCAAAATCGGGACTTCAAAGGCTCACCACTACACTACGCATCGAAAACGATAATCCAATATCTACGAACAGTAAAGCTTCCGGGGTCTTTCCGTCTAGCCGCAGGTAACCAGCATCTTCACTGGTACTGCATTTTCACCGGGCACCTCGTCGAGACAGTTCTCCACTCGTTAAGCCATTCATGCGGGCCGGAACTTACCCGGCAAGGGATTACGCTACCTTTGGACGATTATAGTTATCGCCGACGTTCACTGGTGCTTCATTCAGTGAGCCTGCACATCACGCTATGCACGATGCTTAAATTAAAATTTAAAAATCAAAATTGAAAATTGCGGTTCGCGCCACAGCGCGATAATTATATCATCAAAATTTACGTTGTAAATTTTGATACCTTAACTTTGCACTTTAAGATTTACATTTTTAATTTAGCATCACACGCAGTGTGATGCACAGACCCCCAAACTTAACATTCCAGCACTGGTCAGGCCTCACCCCCTATACATCCTCTTACGAGTTGAGCAGGGAGCTGTGTCTTTGATAAACAGTCGGTAGAGAGACGTTTGCTGCGGCCCAAGATTCTTGCGAATAAGGGCAGGATATATTGCGAACTTACATCCATTTGTTTGCCTAGTTCCTTAACGAGGTTTCACCCGTTCACCTTAGCATACTTACGCTTATTCACCTGTGTCGGTTTGCGGTACGGTTTGAATATATTTTGGCCTACTCAGTAATAATTTATTTTCTACTACAACTTAAAATTTTATCTGCAAATTTTTAAAAATTCGTCAGCGTATCGCAGAGGATATGCTTCCTCATTTTTTAAAATTTTCGAACAAAATTTCTTCGTTTCGTTACGAAACAAATTACCACTAAGTAGGCCCTAATACGCCTTTTCTAGACAACACGTTTGCTTCAATTTCCAGGTTACCCTAGATTTTCTACGGCCTTAAAGCCAAAGAACGGAAATCCATTAATCCGCTAAAACTATTGTATTGTGCAACGTATTAGAAACATATCCAAGTGTTGGAATATTAACCAACTGTCCATCAGCTGCACCTTTCGGCTTCGCCTTAGGACCGACTAACCCTTGGCTGATTACCATTGCCAAGGAAACCTTGAATTTTCGGTGGAAGGGGCTTTCACCCTTCTTGCGGTTACTCAGGCCAACATTCTCACTTCTTAACGCTCCACAGTCGGTTACCCTCCTGCTTCACTGCGGTTAAGAACGCTTCCCTACCACTCACTCGCATCGCGCTATGCACGATGCTTAAATTAAAATTTAAAAATCAAAATTGAAAATTGCGGTTCGCGCCACGGCGCGACGATTATATTATCAAAATTTACGTTGTAAATTTTGATACCTTCATTTTGCATTTTGAGATTTACATTTTTAATTTAGCATTACACACAATGTGATGCGAATGAATCCATGTCTTCGGTATTATACTTTAGCCCCGGAAATCTTTGGCGCATCTTACCCCTCTCTTTCCCGAAGGAAAAAGTTTGGACAGTGAGTTGTTACACACTCTTTAAAAGATAGCTACCTCTAAGCTAACTTCCTGCCTGTCTAGGGCAAAACACCTCCTTCTTAACACTTAGTATAATTTAGGGACCTTAGACGATGATCTGAGCTGTTACTCTTTTGACTATGGAGCTTAGCCCCCACAGTCTAACTGCCTAGCCAAAAAATATGGTATTCGGAGTTTGATTCGAAAACCTGGATAAAATCCAAGGATTTCGATTCAGTGCTCTACCCCCATATACTGACGCTAGACGCCAGCCCTAAAGCTGTTTCGGGAAGAACCAGCTATTACGTAACTCGATTAGCTTTTCACTCCTTACCACAAGTCATCCCAGAATATTGCACGATTCACGGGTTCGGACCTCCTCTTGATTTTCATCAAGACTCATCCTGCTCATGGTAAGCTCGTCACGCTTCGGGTCTTATACTCTCGGTTATAATTCGCGCTTTTAACACTTGCTTTCGCTATGCCTCCACCCCGTAGGGGTTTAGACAACCGAGAAGATAAACTCGTTGGCTCGTTCTGCAAAAAGCACGCCATCACCATGCACATCACGCTAGGCATGATGCTAAAAATGTAAAATGTAAATATCAAAATGAAAAATGACAATGTAAAGTTAATAATTAACTAACGGCGCAACGCGCCATGCCAAAATTTTACATTTTGATTTTTAATTTTTTCATTATAGTCATCACACGCAGTGTGATGCGCACGGCTCTGACTCTTTGTAAGCAAATGGTTTCAGGTTCTATTTCACCGGGGTCAACCCCCTACTTTTCACCTTTCCCTCACGGTACTGGTTCACTATCGGTGATATTAAATATTTAGCCTTGGCCGATAGTTCGGCCTGTTTCCTGCCAGGTTATCATGCCCGACAGTACTTAAGAAAAATAGCAAGGAGCGTAAAATATTTTTAAAATACGGGACTATTACCCTCTATGGTGCCCCTTTCCAGGGTGCTTTTTCTAAATAATTACCTAAATGCTCTCCCTCGGCAGATATTATTCACTGCTTGATTGCTCAAGCTTTGAATAATGCCCCCGACGCTATAACCTTGCAACCCCTAGTCGCATCGCGCTATGCACGATGCTTAAATTAAAATTTAAAAATCAAAATTGAAAGTTGCGGTTCGCGCCGTGGCACGACGATTATATCATCAAAATTTGTAAAACAAATTTTGATACCTTAAACTTTGCACTTTGAGATTTACATTTTTAATTTAGCATCACACGTAGTGTGATGAGACTAGGTTTAGGCTGTTCCCTTTTCGCTCGCCACTACTAAGGGAATAACGTTTGTTCTTTTTTCCTCCGCTTACTGAGATGTTTCACTTCAGCGGGTTAGCTTCGATGTATTACTACAACGATTATTGCGCATTACCACAATAGAGTTTCCTCATTCAGACATCACCGGATCAAAGGTTGCTAGCCACCTCCCCGATGCTTATCGCAGGCACGCCACGTCTTTCATAGCTTTAATATCCCTAGGCATCCACCATTCGCTTATAACCTATCTTTGTATATACTCAGTCGATTCGACTTTCTTCACGACAAGTATATGAAGATACTTTCCGATCAATTAAAATTTTTGCGGATTTTATTTGATCGGTTGAATTTTGCGTAAGTTTCTTCACCCCCACACCAATCTTTCTAATGTAATTTGAAATACTATAAACAACAGGCGAAGCCGCTTCGCTCTTTATCGTTGTAATATCTCAATCATGATTGAGATTGGTGTGGGGGTTAATAGATACAGATTTTATGTATCTTGTTTATCTATTATAATATTTATAATAGAGTGAACTTATTTTTGTTTGTATGCTTTGTTACCTTTCGTAATTAACGAAGACCCCCTCAGTTAATTACGGACCTTGTTGAATCTTCAACTTAAGGAGACTCATATCTGTCTTTTGGGCAGATTTTAACAAGGGTAAAATTGACAATGTCCATTGATGAATAAAATATGCAGAGCATATTTCCTTCGTTCGCTCGTCAATGAAATAATATCAGTTGTGACTCACATTATTTTATCTCCTCGCTCATTCAGAAATTAAAAACCGCTTTACGAAGCGGTCAATCTGACATAAAAAAATACGGAAAGTTACTCGCTTCGTTTTTTAATTAGTCTTTTATTTCGATTCATCATACAAATAGAATCTTAATCTATTTTAAAACCTGTGTCAATACCCGTGAGAAAGTAGAAATTAGAAAGATAGAAAATAGAATTTTTATGGTACTACTTGTGTAATAGCCGAAGGTAGCTTCGCCTTATTTTAATATTACATAGTGATTCTTCAGCGAACTTCTAACGAGGTTAAGCCTTAAACTTTGCTAAAAAATGCCAAACAAAAACGTCCCGCTAAACGGGACGTTTTTGGATTGAAAATAAAATTACTTCTGCATAATTTTTCTCTTCATATCAGAAATAACTTCTGCTGCTGTGTCTTTTCCTCCAAGACCAATAGCTATTGCAACTCCTAATGAAACTGTAAATACGATTCCGTAAATTATTGAGCTATAGAGAGTTTGCAGTAAATTATTTTTTGGTAAAAGCTGATCTAGAATCAAGAAGATGGTGAATATCCAGATTGCCCAGGTAACTATCGATGAAGCAATATATCCATAACCTACTTTTATTCTTTCTACTGCTACTCTTACAATCTTTTCTACAATGTCAGAGATTATTACAGCCGCCACGAATATTAAAGCAGCAACAACTACATTTGGCAGATAATTCAAAACTTGCGTTAGAATCATGCCGAATTGAGCCAACTTTAATATGTCTACAGCTATTAATAGAGATACTATTACGAAAACCCACTTTACGATAGCTCCGATAAATTCAGATGGATTGACGCTGATATTCGCCCTTTGCAAAGCCCTGCTCCATCCTTCTTTCTCAAAAAGCTTATTGAATCTTACAGACTTTAAAACTTCTGTTATGATTGTTCCAATTCCAATAGAAATTAGGTAACCGATAACAAAAACAATGATTGCTAATAATAAATTGGCGACGAAACTGATAAGATTTTGCAAGAATGGCTGGATGATTGATAACATCCATTCGTTATATGTCATATAATTTTAGATTTTAGGTTTTAGAGTTTAGGGTTTAGATAAGCTATACCCTAGACACTATACCTTAATTAACTTTATTAATCCTTTAGCATTGAGTTGTCGACCCTTTAATTAGCCTTAATACCCTATTACATGATTATCCTACGTATAGACCTTAAAAATCAAGGGCTGTCTGTGGATAACGCTCTCGCCCTGTGGGGCAAGAGAATTTCCAATTCCTGCCTGCCGGCAGGCAGGTTAAATTTTTCCGCCAAAGGACGGATCCGTCCCTGGTGGACAATCAATTTCTAAATTTCTCAATTTTCAAATTAAAATATTGACATATAGCATTATGCGTGCTATTATTTAGACATTATCGTAAATTCACGATAACGTTCTTTCAAGGAGAAAGTTATGAAAATCGCCAGGGTTTGTCTCGTTTTTCACAAAGCCGAGCAAGACCCACTTTTGGGCAATGCCAGAGGCGAACTCACTCTATCCACTTCTGGTGGACACGGTGGATTAGAAAAATCGTATAAAGATGAAAAGAATAAGATTGCAGGAGGAGATTGGGAACATATTCACACGATGGCGGTTAGACACCTTGATACAATCATTCAAAATAGGATTGGAGAGAATGCCCGAATTATCTCGGTGAATGAGAATGTCACCGATGATAAGGCAACATTCATCTTTTGGGTTCAAGGCTAATTCGAGGCCAAAATCGGATCGTAACGGGAACCGCAGGGTTGCCCGTTTTTCTTTTACCTTAGAAATTATTTGGATTTTAGTAATTTATTATCTGATTAGATAATTAGGTTAATTAGGTCGATCAGCCTCCGTCCCGCCATGGCGAAACTTCGGGATGCCCTGCGGGTCAAGAGAATAATTTTAGATGTATTCTTTCCATTCTTTTGGTAAATCTGTTTTTAAATCAATTTGCTCATCTGTGGTAGAAGTTTTAAAGGATAATCCAGTAGCACATAATGCTATAGATCTTTCATCATCCCACTTTTCTCCTTTATATTTAACATCTCCTAAGATTGGAAAACCAGCCAATGACAACTGAGTTCTTATTTGATGAAACTGCCCTCCCTCTATTTCTATTTTAAGTAAAGAGTATTTATTGTTAGATTTTATAACCTCATAGTATAACTTGGCTTCTTTACCATCAGACTTTTCTCTCCCCTTCTTTAATTTTTCATCTTTTATAAGGGTATTAATAAGTATTCCCCTCTTTTGAGGCATGTTACCTGTAACAATTGCATGGTACGTTTTTTCAACTTCGTTATTCCTAAATTGCTCTGACAGCCTTGAGGCTCCTTTACTTGTTTTAGCAAACAAAATAATTCCAGACACCGGCCTATCTAACCGATGCAACAAACCTAAAAAAACGTTCCCCGGCTTCTTATATTTTTCTTTTAAATATTTTTTAACTTCTTCAAAAATACTTATATCTCCAGACTTATCTGGTTGACTCAAAACACCAGCTGGCTTGAAAACAGCAATCAAATGATTATCTTCGTATAATACCTTTAAATCCATTGACATTATATTTTATAAATATTATTAATTAAGTAGTGTTATTAGTTTCCCACCCCCGTTTCGTTTCCTTTAGAAAGGAGGAAACACGTCGTGAAAGAGATTGTGATCTACAGTACGATGTCCAATGGAAGCGGGAAAGTTCTTTTCAAAAAGAGCTTTCAGGTCAAATCCTCTAACCTCCCAAAAGTGGGGTCACCTGTCCCTTCAGAACTTATTGTGAACAATAAGGACAACTGGGAAAGGTTGACAAAAGGAATGGTCACGGATGTTCAAGAAACCTCATCAGATTCATCCATTCGGATGGGATTTGGAACCCCTGAAAACATACTTCGGGAAATTTTTATTCCTGAGGGATGGCAAGAAGTTCCAGAATAAGGGTAATCATTACCCAACGAGTCCCGTGAAAATGACTTTCACGGGACTTACTAGTTATAATTAAAGTAAACTCTTAATTCTTTCTACCTCTCTTTCTATTAATTCTCCTTCATATTCCCCGCTATGTGCATGACTGCCCTTATATGAGGGCTTTTTTTGATCCAAGTGCAAATTAAAATTAAACTCCTGCCCATTCTTCCCTTGCCCGTCCGAAGCCTTGGCGAAGGAGGGTTTTATATACAAATGAAACCTTGGATAATCTCCCACTCCTAATTTCCTTACAACCGAAATTTGGTCTCTATCTTGAAGATAAGTTGCTGAATAACTAATTGTCCTAATGACATCGGACATACTTTTATTTGTTTCTATTTTAAACTTCATGTGCTTTACAAGATTATAAAATTCTATTATTATCCAATTAGAACATTTTTTCTCACTCAAGGAGTTTTGATAATGAAACGGCAACAAATAAGATTTTCAGGAATTGAGGGTTATCGTATAATTCTTAAAATTCCAGATTCATTATATGAAAAACTGATGATTTTCTGTCATAATAGAAAGCAATGTCTTAACGATGTTTTGTGTAAGGCTTTTGAAGGTGGTATTGTTTCAGAAGAAGCCATCGAAAGCTATATTGAAAACAATAGTTAAAAATACAATATCCCGCGATAACTTCAAGGGATTTTTATTTGACAATGTTTTCTATTTATAATAATTTAAATTTAACGTATCGTCAAAGCTCTTTGAAACCAACTCGTTCTGTAAAAATAAGGGGATTTTATGCGATTGTTCAAAGCAACGTTCTCTATATTTTTTAAGGGTTCTTTAGTAGGATTTCGTGATGTAGCAGATTCTGGTGAAATTTCAAGGTTTTTTGAAGCACAGAATATAATCTGTGCAAGAAAAATCGCGAAAGCAATGATAGGAGAAGAATTTATTCCCTCTGAGATTCTACATTAAATTAAAGATGTTCAATTGATAGCTATAAGGAGTAAAATCTTTTGTAGGTGGGATGACAACTTATCGTGGTGGAAGGTTTTCTGGAAACTAAAAGAATCTGGAGAAAATGTGAGAATAATTACAAACGCCAAAGAAGATGTAATTGGTATTCAATTCGAATAACCAATTGTCAAAAAAAATGCAATCCTGCGACGATCTCGTGGGATTTTTTATTTGAATTTCATAAAACCTAATTTTTCATTAACAATTCTTTAATTCGATTCATTTCTTCTTTAAGTATTGATCCATGATAATTTTTATCATGTTGATCAGAAGAATTTTCTAAGCAAAGATTGAATTGATGACCATATTCTCCTCCGTTCACCATACTAATCAGTAAATGGATTCGAGGATAATCTTCTTGTTTCAATGTTCGAAAAAATCCAAATGAATCACCATGTTCAGAATAAATTGGTTTATATCCAATGAGACCTTCTATGTCATGAAAACTGTGCTCTGTATCTTTAATGATAAATTTCATTATTAGTAGATTTAAGATTTATGATTTACCCAGTTAAATAATTTCGCATTACGAAATTAGGTCGAAGACCTATTTAACCGGGTGAATGATTCAGGAATTAAAAAATTGACAAAATATAACTTATATAATACTATATTTGTAGTACACAAACAAGTGGTTTACTCAATCCAATCTTAATGGAAGAAGGAAATTATCATGAGCTTTCTGAATCTAAACGAAATGAAACAACATCTTCTAGTACGGAGGACAGAAGAATATCTTGAAGACTTAGAGCAAGAAGTTAGAGGATATTGTTGTGCAGTAGATCGTATCAGAAAAGCTCTTACTGAATACGATGCAAACATGAAAAAAATAAAGAAGGATCGCAAGATACGTCCTATTGTAGTAAAAGAGTATGAAAAACAGCTTACTCGCATGCTTCTTAATGAAGTAAGAAGACATTCAGAAGTAGATGATTCCTAACCAATAGAGACTTTTTTCTTGATCCTACGACATCGTTCGTGGGACTTTTTTTTGTTTCATGTTTCATGTTTTATGTTTTATGAATTTAGCCGTGTTTAAACTCTATTTACCCATTCGTCATTACATTCCTCAGGATGATCGAATTTCTATCTAACCGTGTTTGAATTCGATCACATCCCCGTCCTTAACTTCATACTCTTTTCCTTCGGTTCTAACCAATCCCATTTCACGAGCCTTAGCGTAACTTCCTGCTTTAAGTAAATCCTGCCAGAATACAACTTCTGCTTTCACAAATTTATCTTCAAAATCTGAATGAATGGCGGCTCCCGCTCTTGGAGCCTTATCCCCTCTTTTTATTGTCCAAGCTCTTGTTTCATCCTGACCAGTTGTTAAAAAGGTAGTCAATCCTAATAATTCGTAGGATTTTTTAATTAAAATATCTGTTCCCGATAATTCTGATAAACCTAATGCCACCCTGTCTTCTTTTTTTAAATCTTCAGCCTCGTATTCTGTGCCTACATCAACAACCACATAATTCTTTAATGCACCTAATACTGCTTTATCAACCTCTTCTGGTTTTCCATTCAATAAATATATCCTTGGTTTTAAGGTCAGCAGCTGAAGACTTTTTAAAATAAACTTTTCGTCTTCTGAAAATTGCTGATCAACTAACACTTTCTGTTCTTGTAAAAACTTTTGAGCTTTTTTCAATACTTCAGCTTCTTTGACAGCTTCCTTCTTACCAACCTTCAAATCCCCCGTTAAACCATCTAATCTTTTACTAACCGTCTCTAAATCTTTTAAAATAAGCTCTACGTCTAAGATTTCTTTATCTCTCAATGGATTTATATCCTGCTGAGTATTGATAATATCTGGATTTTTAAAGCATCTTAAAATATATAAAATAGCATCTGTTTCTCTGATGTTTGCTAAAAATTTATTACCTAATCCTTCCCCTTCAGAAGCTCCTTTAACAAGGCCAGCAATATCCACAAAATCCACTGTAGCATAAATTTTTTTCTCTGATTTAGATAGCTCGGCTAATGTATCAACCCGTTCATCGGGAACCAAGACAACCCCAACATTGGGATCTATGGTTGCAAAAGGATAATTAGCAATCAGTACCTCTTTTTTAGTAAGTGTTTTAAATAACGTAGACTTACCCACATTAGGCAAACCTACTATTCCTATGCTTAAAGCCATTATAAATTTTTTATTATTTTAACCAATTCTGGGAAATCATCTTGAATAAAATGATTTTTACTTCTAAATATTATTAACTTCGAATGAGGTAAAACACTTTCATATTTTTTTATTTCTTTTATTGGTACTACAGGATCATCCTTACTGAATATTAAATATATATCTTTGCATTGGTTAGATAATTTATCTAACGACTTTGGTAATGTAAAACTTCTCAAAGATTCTTTTTCACAATCATCAAAGGGAGCTGCAACCAATATTAATGCTTTTATTTTCTTTTTATACTTATTCTCAGATAGATATTTAGCCAAAAAAATACCGCCTAAAGAATGGCCAATTAATATTACATTATTCTTTATAAAAGGATTCATCTTTTCAAACCAGATCTTCCACTCGTAATAAACAGCATTATTGCTATTTGGCATTTTAGGAACTAATAATTGATAATTCTTACCAAGGTTAACATCTAAAGAATACCTCCACGTTTTATGTGTTTCAAAGCTATCAATACTCACTTTTCTGCCTTTTAAGGATTTAATATATTCTTTATATGTATTAAATGTCCGTCCTCCATGGATGACGACTACTTGTTTCTTCATCGAAAAATTTGAATTTTACTAGAAAATTTATATACTAAACTCCACTACGCCCAGAGTCAACTTATTTAGCTTGCACTGAGGAGTAAAGCGACGAAGTGTGGACCTGGCGAGAATCGAACTCGCATCTCCTCATTGTTCCGATAATTTCACAGAGATATTATCTTAAAACCTTTGGTGGACCCTGCGGGAATCGAACCCGCATCTCCTCATTGCAAATGAGGTGTGCTGCCGTTATACCAAGGGCCCTTTAAGGCGACACTAATTGTCTCACAGCGACTCTAATTTACGAATAACACTCGAATGTACGAATTATATATTTGTAAATTCGTGTGCAATTAGTAATTGGTGTCGCTATAGATAGATTAGAATCGCTTACGAAATTTTTAACACTTTTACCTTCACCTTCTTTCCTGCCATTTCATAATCAAAGCTATCCCCTTCTTTTTTTCCCATCAACTGACTTCCCAGGGGAGACGAATATGAAATTTTATCATGCAAAATATCAGCTTCTGTTGGAGCTACAATATGTAATTCCTGTTCTTGACTGCCAAGAAGTAGTTTTACTTTTGATCCTATTCCCACCTTCTCATCTCCACCCTTCTCTACAACAATAGCTTCGTTGATAGCATTTTCTAATTGCTCAATTCTTCCCAATAAGAATGACTTCATGCCTCGGGCATCATGGTAAGCTGCATTTTCTTTTAAATCACCAAAAGCAGCGGCTTCAGCAATAAGCTTAGTTATTCTTTTTGTTTCAGTAGTCTTTAATTCATTCAATTCATTCTTTAACTTTTCCAAACCTTCCTTGGTAAAATATTGAACCATAACAAAATTCTTAAAACGATAGTATAGAAAACCCTCTTATTTTGACTAAGCACCTCCCGCACCCTTCATTATAAAAATATATAGAAGGCTGTAAAATATTGTGGCATAATCATGAAACATGGAACATGAAATATGAAACACATACGACGTTTGCTTCATGCTTTATGCTTCACGTTGTGTGATTTATATTCTACCACCTTTTTCCTAATTTTCAAGAAAAACCACGCGACTTCCGTCCGTGGTATGTCAAATTGTTTGCACAACTTGCAAAGCTTTAACTAAAAGGGTCCGCAGGATAAACCATTGCTATCCATATAGTTATCCATATCCTTTCGGAATGATTCAGCATACGCCTCAATCTTAACTTCCAAACGCTTTAGTATAACAGCAACGTCTTCTCCTTTTGCTTTCTCAAACTCATTTTGCATATGGGTTAGACATATGAAAGCCACTCGCCATTGTTCGCGTAGCGATTCTGCCTGAGCAACCTTCAATGCTCCTTCTAATTTCTTTACTTCAGCGGCATGTCGCTCTTCCATGGCCTGCCAGGCATTGTGTTGCCCTCTCGCCATTTTCTTCTCCTTTTTGAGAAATCAAGTGAATCAAATTCTTGTGATTTTATTATATAACTATCAATAATATATGTCAATAGACTAAAATTTATCTTTTGACGGAGTAATAATGTAAATTTTCCAAAAAAAATTCAAGAAAAAACCGCATTCACAAAGTGTTTGCGGTTTTAGGGTATAAAAATCCGAGATGGCAGGAGTTGAACCTACACATACACGCAACGATAGGTGGATTGCGCGTACCGGGGTATGAACCCGGTGCTCTACCATTGAGCTACATCCCGGACCCGCCGGCAACGGAGGATTTCCTAAAGAACAAAAAGGACAGTTGCAGATCTGGTCATTCCAACCATTAGCCGTCGCTAAGATCGGCAAATCTAACAACTGTCCAAAAAGCTGCCTACATATATGTAGGCAATTTACTAAACACTTATTACCATCTTTATTATTAGTTTCTTAAAGTTGCTTCGAATAGTTGGGCTTTTGATAATGAGCCAACTAAACATTTGAGGTTATCTTAGAATTCCTTGTCTTCGCTAAAGCTTCGACCACACGCATCACGCTACACGCGATGCTTAAATTAAAATTTAAAAATCAAAATTGAAAGCTTAGGTATCGCTTCGCGATATTTTATATTATTAAAATTTACTAACTAAATTTTGATACCTTTATTTTACACTTTGAAATTTGAATTTTGAACTTAGCATCACATGCAATGTGATGCGCATGTCGCCTTAGCGAAGGAGAAATTTTGTCTAAATAACCAAAGTCAACACTCAATTTTGAATTAAAAATTCAAAATTTAAAAAAATGATCCACGAGCAGCTTCCGCTACCCGTGCCTTGTTACGACTTAGCCCTTCTTACTGAATCTAGCTTAGGTCCAATTGCTTGGAATTTCGGCTATCCCCAGCTCGCTTGGCTTGACGGGCGGTGAGTACAAGACTCAGGAACGTATTCATCGCCACATAGCTGATTGGCGATTACTAGCAATTCCAGCTTCATGAGGGCGAGTTTCAGCCCTCAATCCGAACTGAGATCGGCTTTGATGGGATTATGCTCCACCTTACGGTTTAGCTCCCATTGTACCGACCATTGTACCACGTGTGCAGCCCAGGACATCAAGGGCCATGCTGATTTGGCGTCATCCTCGCCTTCCTCCCAATTATCTCGGGCAGTCCTCTGTGACATGTAAAACACAGAGCAAGGGTTGCGTTCGTTACCCCAATTAAGGGAACGTCTCAAGACACGAACTGACGACAACCATGCAGCACCTGCCCAACTGTCTTGCGAAGTCTGACTTTCATCAGATGGTCAGTTGGGTTTCTAGTCCTGGTAAGGTTCTTCGTTTGTTGTCGAATTAAGCCACATGGTCCACTGCTTGTGTGAGTCCCCGTCTATTCCTTTGAGTTTTAAACTTGCGTTCGTACTTCCCAGGCGGGATGCTTAACGCGTTAGCTTCGACACTGGCAGGGTCGACACTGCCAATATCCAGCATCCATCGTTTACAGCGTGGACTACAAGGGTATCTAATCCTTTTTGCTACCCACGCTTTCGTCCCTCAGTGTCAGGGTCGCCCCAGCTAACTGCCTTCGCTTTTGGTATTCCCGATGATATCAACGGATTTCACCCCTACTCCATCGGTTCTGTTAGCCTCTAACGCCCTCTAAGCATAGCAGTATTGAAAACATCTCAAAGGTTAAGCCGATGAGCTTTAATCTTCAACTTACTACGCCACCTACGGACCCTTTACGCCCAATAAATCCGGGTAACGCTTGGGGTCTCTGTATTACCGCTCCTGCTGGCACAGAGTTAGGAACCCCTTATTCCACCGGTACAGTCAACATACGCATCGCGCTATGCACGATGCTGAAATTTAAAATTTAAAAATCAAAATTTAAAGTTTAGGTATCGCTTCGCGATATGTTATATTATCAAAATTTGTTTTACAAATTTTGATACCTACCTTTATTTTACACTTTGAGATTTACACTTTACATTTAGCATCACACACAATGTGATGCGCACGTTTCTTCCCGGTTAAAAGAAGTTTACACCCCGAAGGGCTTCATCCTTCACGAAACGTCGCTCCGTCAGACTTTCGTCCATTGCGGAAGATTCTCGACTGCAGCCTCCCGTAGGAGTATGGCCCGTGTCGCAGTGCCATTCTTGGGGGTCGCGCTCTCACGCCCCCTACCCGTCATAGCCTTGGTAAGCCTTTACCTCACCAACAAGCTGATAGGCCGCAGGCCATTCCAGAAGCCGCTTGCGCGTTTAATCTTGCGATACTATGGAGAATTACCCCGTCTTTCGACGAGCTGTGCTCCACTTCTGGGTATGTACCCACGTGTTACTAAGCCGTTTGCCGGTTACCTTGCGGTCCCCGTGACTTGCATGCCGGTATCCACGTTTCCAGCGTTCACCCTGAGCTAGGATCAAACTCTCAAAAAAGTTCAGGTTTGAACTATGTGTGAGGTTAAAGCACCTCACGAGCTTATTCGAAACAACTTTAAGAAACCCTTCGACTCGCTACGCTCGCTCAGGGTAAACCCTTTACGAGTTAGCAATCGAAGAATTATTTTTCCCCAATATTGGGATGGTTGATACCAAATTGGGATACCATATAGATACCTTAATGGAAATAAGATATATTTTTTAAAAGTTCTGTTTAATTCAGATTGATCATTCTGAAAAAAACACCCGCAAATATATTTAATTTTTTAAATACATTTGCGGATGATATTTTATAACTTTAAATTATATAAAATATAGTTAAGTTGTAATAAATTATTTAATAGTATTTTCCCGATAGTAAAATCATTGAGAATCCTCGATGAGAAACTCATCGGGACAATATCCATTCTAATCTAAATAAATCCATTGTCAAGCCTTTATATCCTCTTATAATAAAAAAGCCCAACGTTCCTGAAACGTAAGGCTTTAGTTGGTGAATTACCCTTCTCGCAAATATACGATAACCCCATTAGGCAGGATAGCCGGACTAAGAGAATAAAGTTCCAAAAACTTATTTAAATACTCATTAACCTCATTACGATCACCCATAACAGATATTAGGCCACCAGAATTTCCAAAACTCTCCACATGCCTGGTGCCAAAATGGAATGGAATCTTCGTCCATATTCTCAATTCTGTTTTTAATTCCGGTCCGGTTAATGAATACATGAGCGTTCTTACTGACACCTTTAACCACTCAGCAAACATTTGACAGGTTACTTCAAGTATCTCGTTTTCAGTCGTGGCAGTTTCGATTTTTTCTCGAGCCTTATAGGCCCAATACCCATCTTCGCTTCCAAAATTAATTGAAACACTCACAATATTCTCCTTTTTATTGGAACAGTAATCGCGAGGGATTTTTTATCTAAAGAACCAATTTATACAATATCACATTTATATAAATTTATCAATAGTTGAACAACTAAAAACAGCGGTTCTAACGCTGTTTTTAAATATTTTTTGAATTTTGGAGCCACCTCCGAGATTCGAACTCGGGACCTACTGTTTACAAAACAGTTGCTCTGCCGCTGAGCTAAGGTGGCACTTCACCGTAAGAGTTCGGCGCAAACTAGTTAAGATTTTCTTTTTCTGTTACTTTGTTTTGTTACTTCTTGAGTTTTTTTTCTTACTCCGTGCAAGAGAACATCAATTCTATTTTCTAATTTCAAAATTGAAACCTTGCTCCATGACAGCAACTTATGCAAAAGCATCTGTTTTTTAAAGAAATGAAAATAAAAATCTTTAATTTTATTTTCTACATTCATTACTAACTTAGGCTTTTTTATTCCGTGATGTCCGTTTTGAGGTAATTCAACTAATACGGGAATTTTTCTATAGAGCATTATAGCTACTATCAGGGTACTAATTAAGAAAATAATAAATACAATTAGTTGTATCATGAAACATGGAACATATAACATGAAACAAATTTGTTTTATGCTTCATGCTTTATGTTTTATGAATTAAATTTCGTATCTGGTAAATCCTTTAACTTCTATATTTTCTCCAACCTTAGCCACTGTATCTTCAATTAAATTCTTAATAGTTTTAGAATCATCTTTTACCCATGGCTGGCTTAACAAAGAAACCGATTCTTTATATTTCTTTAATTTGCCTTCCAAAATCTGGTTTACGATACTTTCTGGTTTTCCAGAATCTTTCAATTGTTCTTTATAGATCTTTGTTTCTCCATCTAAAAATTCTTCAGGGATATTATCTTCTGAAACAAACAAAGGCTTTAATGCTGCAATTTGCAAGCATATTTCATGAGCTAAACTTTTGAATTCAGGAGACTTCGCAACAAAATCAGATTCGCATCGTATATCAAGCAAAACGCCTGTTTTGAAATTAGGATGTAAATAAGCATCAATAATACCTTGTTTAGCATCTCTATTTGTTTTTTTGTTAGCTAATGTTTTACCCCAAGTCCTCAATAATTCTTTTGCTTTTTCAAGGTTGCCCTTTGATTCTTCCAGGGCTTTTTTAATTTCTGTTGGAGAAACTCCTGTTTCTTCTCTAAGTTGTTTTATAACTTCGATGTTTGACATCTCAGATTGCGACACTAATTACTAATTACACACTAATCTACTAATATTCGTATCATTTGGGTGACATTCGTATATTGGAGTCGCTTTATTTAGAATTTAATATTGTTGCTTGTATTTTTTCTAATATATATTTAATAGAAGATATTGCATCATCATTGGCTGGTATAGGATAATTCGCAAGATCCGGATTAACATTGGTATCAACAACACCAATTATCTTAACTCCCTTCTTTTTGGCTTCGTTAACGCAAGTTAAATCTTTTTTTAAGTCTAATATTAAAACTGCTTCTGGTAATTTTGACATATTTCTTATTCCTTCAAACTTATTCTTTAATAACTCTATTTCTTTATCTATTTTAATCCTTTCCTTTTTAGTGCGCTTTTCAAAATATCCTTGTGCTTTCTTTGATTCTAAATCCTTGAAATAATCTACCCTGTTTAATATCGTTCCAAAGTTAGTAAAGGTCCCTCCTAGCCACCTTTCTGTCACATAGGGCATTGAGCACGTTTTTGCCGTTTCTTTTACTAATTCCCTCATTTGAACTTTTGTTCCAACAAAAAGAATTGTTCCGTTTTCTGAAACTAATTTTGATATAAAATTCAAAGCTCTTTCTAATTCCTTCAATGTTTCTTCTAAATTAATCAAATAAACATTATTTTTAATACCTGCAACATAGCCCTTCATTTTTGGATGCAGTCTTGAAACATTATGACCAAAATTCACTCCGGCCTTAGCCATTTCTTCTGTGTTTAATTTTGTCTTCATTTCTGCCATCTTTAATCAGCGACACTAATTACGAATTACACGCTAATTTACTAATATATTCGTATATTCGGGTGATATTTGTATATTGGAGTCGCTTTATTTATTTTTTCTTGCTTTTACTTTTTTTACCTTTTTGGGAGCATCTGATTTTTTAGACAATCTTTCTTTAAACTTCTGCACTCTTCCTTGTGTATCTAAAACCTTCTCCTGCTTTGTGTAAAAAGGATGGCAATTGTAGCAAATTTCAGTTTCAATCAATTCTTTTGTTGAACCAACAAAAAAATGGTTGCCGCATCCGCAGCGAACATTTGCTTTAGGATAATACTTAGGGTGAATATCTGATTTCATGTGAATTTATGAGCGAGGCGAATAAATTCACTTCGCACTATAAGCTATGATATATATTATACAATATGGCTTATGGTGCGAAGATGCCTTGCGACGTGACGATGCCTTCGCTATATCTCTATACTTTTATATCTTAAACGACAATGTGAATATTAACAAGTTTTTTAGAATATTGCAAGGGTGCGCCCAGTTAAAAAGAGCGGCTATCTTTGTAGCTGCTCTTAAAATTAATCGTTGTCTGTTATGTATTTCAAACCGGCAAAAAATGTGACTCTATAAAGAGTCAGGTTGAAGAAAGAATACTTAAACCAGTAGCTGAAAAAAATATTTTTCGCAGCCTCATCATCTTTGGCTTTAAAGCGCTCAAGGTTAAGATCTTCTTGGCCAAATTCACTTCCAACAACCAGATATCTTTTTCTGAAATCAAAGATCATAGTTGGGTCCTCTTGTTAAAAATTCATTGTTGAAATTTTGACTTCTGATTTCCGTATGCTTCTCTTTTGGATCCCGAAAACTCTCTCCTTTCAAATCTACCCTTAAAAGAGAAATTTTTCCAATTCTCTTTGCATTACTCCGTTTAGATATAAATAATGCAAAAAGAATACCCGCAGCCCATTGAGCATCTTGATCATTAGATGACTCAAGTGTGAAAGCTTCTGTAGTCAAGCCTATTTGATCCATATCATTAATCAAATCAACAATCCCCCTATAAAGCATCTTGTTGCCTTTGTTAAAGACCTGTTTTCAAAACGATAAATAAATGATATACTTTTTAAATGGAAAATCAACCCTCAATAAATGAAAGTCCTTCGACAAGCTCAGGACAATTATCAAGGCAATCTGTCATAATTGAAATAAGGGCGGGAACCGGTGGAGATGAAGCCGGTCTTTTTGCTAGGGATTTATATAGAATGTATTCAAGATATGCCCAAAGCCAGGGATGGTCACAGCGAGTTTTAGATTCCAATATGTCAGATATAGGCGGATACAAAGAAATAATTTTTGAACTTTCAGGGGTCAGATCATACGATAAAATGCAATTTGAAGGCGGAGTCCACAGAGTCCAAAGAATCCCGAAAACTGAAAAACAAGGCAGAGTTCATACTTCAACAATCACGGTAGCTGTCTTAAACAAGCCAAAAAAAACAGAAATAAATATAAATCCTTCTGATTTAGAAATAGGCACCTATAAAGCATCAGGGGCAGGAGGACAGTATGTTAACAAAACAGAATCTGCTATTAGAATTACCCATAAGCCAACCGGTATCGTAGTGACTTCTCAATCAGAACGAAGCCAAATGCAAAATAAAGAAAATGCTATGAATATTTTGGCAGCACGGTTACTGCAATCACAAGAAGAATCCGATTTATCAAAACTAACAGAAGAAAGAAGACAACAAATCGGCTGGGCGAAAAGATCTGAAAAAACAAGAACGTATAACTATCCTCAAAACAGGATTACCGACCATAGAATTAGAAAGAGTTGGCACAACCTTGAGAAAATTGTAGATGGCGATTTAGAACCAATTATAAAAGCGTTTAAAAAAGTTGGTAGTGAGTAGTGAGTAGTGAGTAGTGAGTAGTGAGTAGATAAAATCCGCTTCCGCGGATTTTTTTGTAAAAAATATCAAAAAAACATTGATACCCAACCCTTACAAGCTTGTAAAAGTTGGGTATCAAACTTTAATATTCTTCACGTGGATTTTATTTTCATCTCCTATACCACAAATGGAAAGCTTTCCATTTGTGGTATAGATATTTTTTATAATATTTTAAATTTTTTTGTAAAAAATTAGCCCTGCCATTCGAACGTTAAATGAATGAGATCTGGTAGTAACCACATTCTACATAATTAAAAAACGCCAGTAATGGCGTTTTTTACTATACCCTAGAACCTATCCCCTAGAACCTAAATTATCCCCCTATCGCCTTTATATCCGCCTCATATTGACTAGCTATACTTATCACAGAATTTCCGTAAAACTTATCATAGGAACTGCAGCTTCCTCCGCAATAATACTTCATAGCCGCTTGAAATTCATTTGTTTTAGCTCCATTATCTTTTAATAATAATCCTGTTGCCAAAAAAGCATCTCTTATGTCCCATGGATCTGCGGTCTTACCTGTAATAGATGATATTTTATTACCATATCCCAAATTAACCCATGTCGAAGGAATAAATTGAGCAGGGCCCATGGCTCCGCCCCATCCATATGGTCTGCCATTATAATAAATAACACATGACACCGGGGTTGAATAAGGGTCTCTCCCCAATCCCCTGCCTTTATTTATTTCTTCAATTAAGGGCAAGAAAATAGGTATATCTCTTTTTGGGCTCATAGTTTTTGGTGAAAATAATCCTGTTTTTATTTTAATTCCATCTCCAGTATTAATATCCTTTAAATAGCACTGCCCTACATTTTTGCCTAGATTTGATTCTTGGGTAAGAATTGCCAATACTAATACTGCTCTAACGCCCGTCACACTTTCAACATATTTTGCAATATTAACAGCCTCCTGAAAATTGGGCGCATTAGAAACTCCTAACAAGTCGAAGATTCTTGATTTTATATCAGATGCTTTTTTATCGGCATCTTGCTTGCTCTTTAATTGTTGCTGATATTGGTTTTCTGTAAGGGTTAAATATTGTTGCTGTTGAACTTTATTTGCTTCATTTTGTTTTTTCTGTAAATTTTGTATCTGAATTGTTTTTTGAAGCTGTGTCTTTTCTCCTTCCTGCTTGCCTTTTTGGTTTTCTAAATAAGATTTCAAGCTTTGAGTACTTTCTAAAAGATCTGATGTTTTGGAATTTAAGTTTTCAAGATAAACTAAGTTGCTGAAAAAATCAGACAAACTCCCTTCCAGTAAAACAATAATGGGATCTTTTTTATCCTCTTCATAAACTGACCTTATAATGTTTGATATCTTACTTCTTGTGTCATCTATTTTAATGGCAGTCTTATCTACTGAAACCTGCGTATCAGATATTTGGATATTCAGGTCTTTTACCATAATCGTACCTTGATTGATTTGATATTCTAAGCTTGAAATCTTTTTTTTAAGGCTTGAAATTTGGCTTTGAAGCGTATTTTTTTGCTGTTGTGTTTTTGATAAGTCTTCAGTTATTGCAGATGATTGCTGGTCGTAATAAGAAGCACAGCTTTCTAAAGTAGCCCTGCAATCAGAAGCACTTAAATTTTGGCAGCTATTTTCTGTACTTAAAATCTGCTGGCAGACTGTTTCAAGATCTGCAGCCAAAACACTGCCAGTTAAAGACAATGCAAAAATAACAGAGGGTAAAATAAATAAATTTTTAAATCTCACCATTAAGTATACGACGCAATTTATTATTAATACTTACATTTTAACTTATTTTTCCAATAAAAAACAACCCTTGTTATGATTGTTTTTCAGATATATTATTCTTTTACCTGCTCCTCAACTACTTCTTCCTCCTTCTTTTCTTTGACTACCTTTTCAACATCTTCTACATTTTCTGTAATCTCTTTAGCTAATTCTTCTTCAATTTTTTGCGGAGGCAATACCGAAGCCACTATTTCTTCAGGATTCTTTAAAACCTTAACTTCTTGAGGTAAAGCTAAGTCTTTTATTAAAATATGATCTTCAAAGGTTTTAAGAGATTCTACGTTAACTTTTATTTCATGAGGAAGATTCTGAGGCAAAGCCCTAACAGAAACCTCAAGCATGTTTTTATTCAATGTTCCTCCAAGATCTTTTTCGGCAGGAGCTACTCCTTCAAAGACTAATGGAATTTCTACCTCTACTTCTTCTGTCAAAGATGGCTGAAAAAAATCTATGTGTATTATTTTGTCTGTTACTGGATCTTTTTGTATTTCGTGCACCAAAACTGGCTTCTTTTCCTTTCCAATTAAAAGCTCAACCAGAGCACTTTCTCCGATTTCTTTAAACACTTTTTTGAATTCCTTTTCATCAACATCAATCAAGTTATTTTTCAGTCCATGACCGTAAATAACAGCAGGAATCCTTTCCTGATCCATTAATATCCTGCCCCTTTTACCCAATGTTTCCCTAATTTTTACTGATAGACTTATCATAAAACATAAAACATGAAACACGAAACAAAACGTTCACGCTTCATGTAAGTTATTACAAATAGTAATATAACAGATAATTATAACTTTTACAAGAACTAAACCCCATTCATACTACCAAACAAACTGATCTTATCCTCAACTACCTTAGACACAGCTTCCATGGCACCTGGCAGGAATTTATAAGGGACTATCTCCCCTTTTTGCAGATCTTGTAATAGAGTTTGGGCAAAAGCTTTCCGTATTTCGGTATTAATATTTATTTTTGAAATTCCAAGCTTCACCGATTCTTTGATATCATTTTCTGGAGTTCCTGATCCGCCGTGCAAGACCAAAGGAATATTAATTTTTTCTCGTATTTCTTTTAATCTATCTAACCGAATATGTGGAGACTCCCCCATTGCATCAATTCCATGAAATGTCCCAATACTAATAGCTAATAAATTTACTCCTGTTTTTTTTACGTATTCTATTGCTTCATCAGGTTTAGTTAAATATTCTTCTTTTATTTCAAATTTCTCTTGGTAAACTCTTGAAGCATCTGTTCCTATTCTGCCAACTTCCCCTTCAACGATTACTCCACGCCACTTTGCATAAGCTACTACTTTTTTACTAATACTAATATTTCCCGCCTGCAACGCTTTCTGCGTAGCAGATGCGGGCAGGTCTTCTAATGGTAATTTTGATCCATCAAAATGAACCATATCGTATCCAACATCAATGGCATTCTTTAAGTATTCAAGCGACTTGCCGTGATCTAAATTTAAAAATATTGGTAATCCTGTTTTTTTTCTCAAAAAATCCCTCATTACTACAGCTTCTTCTAAGCCAAAAAAACCGCTCTCTCCTTCAGATGTTCCCAAGATAATTGGTGATTTCAACTTTGCAGCAGCATTTACAATTGCTTTTAATTCTGAAAAATCAGAGAAATTGAATTGGCCAATCGCCCACCCCCCTTGATATGCTTTATTTAAATAGTATTTAAGTGTTTTCATGTTTAGAAATTTCTACTTTTTTATAATCTTGCCCTTTCTTTAAAAGACCGTTTTTAGCTCCAATTTCAGACAGACAACCCTGTGAATTTGCCATTCCTAATTGAATTGCGCTTTCTACATCTTTACCCTTAACTAACTCTGAAACAAAACCAGAAGCAAAAGAATCTCCAGCTCCCGTTGTATCAACTACGTTAGTTTCTAAGGGAGATTTAGCTGAATACATATATTTTCCATCAGAAACAACAACCCCTTCAGATCCCTTAGTCATTACAGAAATTCCAGGACACATTTGGCCTATTTTTTTAAATATTTCTTTTTCTTCGTCAAATGGAACTTTGGTCAGAAAACTTGCTTCTTCTCTATTTAACAATAAAACATCTACTTTTTTTAAAATATCATTAATATCTTTGAGTCCTAATTGGGCTATTCCTGGATTAACTGCAATTTTTATGCCTTTTGAATTGGCAAAATCAACGATATCTTTAAACGCATGGCACATGTCGCCAGTTAAGGGAGCTAAATAAATCCACTTTGTTTTTAATTTTCTAAAATCAATGCCGTTTTTATCAATAATTTCAGATGCCCCCCTATAGGCTAAAATTGTTCTGTCGCGATTGCCGCTTAATATAACAATAGAATGATTAGTTACTTTGTCTTTTACCATTGAAACAAACCTGGTATCTATTTTAAGGTGTTTTAACTCTTTTATGATTTCTTGGCCTGCTAAATCCTGACCAATTGAACCATAAAAAGCTGTTTTAAATCCCTGCAATGAAAATGTTGCAGCTGTATTTGTTCCTCCCCCGCCCGAGTTAAATAGTATATCTTCTAAATCTATCTTAGAACCCAAAGGAAAACAAATATTATCATTGCTTGAATAATCCCTGTTGTATTTTAACACCGTTAGGTTTTTAGGCCTTACGATCATGTCTCTTGTAGCAGATCCAAATGTTATAATATCAAACATTTGCTAGGTTTTAGGGTTTAGGTTTTAGGGTTTAGTTAAAAACTAGACGCTAAACGCTATCCCCTAGACGCTAATTTATTTTCTTTTTCTGAAATGACCATCATGGTTTTGATAACAGAGTCAGGGTTCAAAGAAATTGACTCAATACCAAGACCAACTAAAAATGCTGCAAAATCAGGAAAATCAGATGGCCCTTGGCCACAAATTCCAGAATACTTACCTTTTTCTTTGCAGGCTTTTACCGCTTCTTCAATTAACTTTTTAACTGCTTTGTTATTTTCATTACCAATACTTGAAATTCCAGCGTTATCTCTGTCTAAACCTAAAGTAAGTTGGGTTAAATCATTTGATCCAATAGAAAATCCGTCAAAAATCTCTAAGAATTCATGAGCCAAAACAACATTAGTTGGAATCTCGCACATCACAAAAACTTTGAGCCCTTTCTCATTTTTCTGTAAACCAGATTTTTCCATTATTTCTAAAACTTTCTTTCCTTCCTCAACCGTCCTGCAGAAAGGAACCATAACTTGAACATTATCTATTCCAAATTCTTCCCTGACTTTTTTAATTGCCTTACACTCTAAAATAAATGCATCTTTAAAATTGTCATTGTAATATCTTGAAGCTCCCCTAAAGCCAATCATTGGATTTTCTTCTTTTGGCTCATATAATTCTCCTCCAACCAATTCCCTATACTCATTGGTTTTAAAGTCAGAAAACCTAACGATTACCTGCTTTGGATAAAATGCGGCTCCTATCCTGGCAACTCCCTCTGCCAACTTATCAATATAAAACTGAGTTTTATTATCATAACCTAAAGACAATTTATCTATTTTACTTTTTAATTCTGGTTTTAATTTTTTATAGTTTATAAGGGCATTTGGATGTATCTTTATCGTATTTGCAATAATAAATTCTTCTCTTGCCAATCCTACTCCATCATTAGGTATAAAACTCAAATTAAATGCTTGGCCAGGATCTCCCACATTCATTAGTATTTTTGTTTTTGGTTTTTTGATATTTGAAATATCTGTTCTATTTATTTTAAAAGGAATAATTCCCTCATACACATAACCTTCTTCTCCCTTTGAGCAATCAACCGTAATTTGTTTTCCTGTTTTTATCTTAACGGTTCCATTGTCTGAACCTACGACACAAGGTATTCCAAGTTCTCTTGAAACAATAGCAGCGTGAGCTGTTCTTCCTCCCTGGTCGGTAATAATTGCAGCAGCCAGCTTCATTGCTGGAACCCAATCGGGATCTGTCATTCCTGTCACTAAAACCTCACCTTTTTTGAATTTTCCAATATCTTTTGCAGACATAATAACGTGGGCTTTTCCAGAACCTATTTTTTTACCCACACTCATTCCCTCAACAAGAGTTTGTAGTTTATGGTTGGTAGTTTGTAGTTCATAGTCTTCTAACACATTAAGATTCTTTTTACTCTGAACTGTTTCTGGTCTTGCTTGAACAATGTAAAGCTTATTCTCTTTTCCATCCTTAGCCCATTCCATATCCATTGATTTTTGATAATGCTGTTCAACTAACATAGACCATTTCGCCAATTGTAAAATCTCATCATTAGACAAAACAAAATTTTCTCTCTCTTTTGTTGTTGTTTTTATATTTTTAATCGGTTCAGATTCGTTTTTAGTGTAAATCATTTTCAAAAGTTTGGATCCCACTTTCTTTTCTATAATTGGCCTGAATAAAGCTTGCCCTGAGGAGTCTTGATGACGAAGGGTTGTTTCAAAAACATAATACTGGTCTGGCTCAACCCTGCCCAAAACAACGTTTTCTCCTAATCCATAACTGGCATTTATTAAAACAACATCACCAAATCCAGACTCGGTATCGCAAGAAAACATTACTCCAGAGGATCCTAAGTCAGACCTCACCATTTTTTGCACCCCAACAGATAATCCAACCTTTAAATGGTCAAATTTCATTTCGTGCCGGTAAACAATGGCCCTGTCAGTAAACAAAGAGGCAAAGCACTTTTTAACAGCTTCTAAAATATAAGCTTCTCCCTTAATATTTAAAAATGTTTCTTGCTGGCCTGCAAAACTGGCTCCCGGCAGATCTTCTGCCGTAGCTGATGACCTTACAGCAACATCGGTATTTTTTTCGTTATACAATTCTGATAACTTTTTGTAGCTTGAAACAATTTCATCAGCTAAATCTTTTGGCGTATTAGCAGATTTTATTAACTCTCGTATGGTTTTTCCCTTTTTCTGAAGGCTTTTAATATCTTGAACATCAATGTCTTTTAAAATTTCTGAAATTTTTCCAGTAAGATTATTTTTTTCTAAAAAATAAAAATAAGCTGCAGCCGTAACTGCAAATCCATTAGCAAGATTAACTCCTTTTGAAATTAAATTGTTGTACATTTCTCCGAGAGAAGCATTTTTTCCCCCGACCAATGGCACATCTTTAATCCCTAATTCTTCAAACCAAAGTATATTTTTTTCTTTCATATTTTCTTATTATATCATAAATATTATTAAAGAGTATTTGATAAATATAAAATAGTATGCTATTATTTTATCAAGAATACTTTGGTCGCTAGCAACAGCTATTTTTTCGTCGAAGGACTAATGGTCCCTGAAAAATCCCTAACAGGATAAGACCAGAAATCATATCGGAGTAACCAAGGGAGCAGGGTGCCCCACTCCTTAAAGAAGGGGAACTGTAGCCACTGCTTTGATCTTGGCCAAGAGATATGATGGGAAATTAAGCGTTGAAAAAACGCAGTTGTTGCTAACGACAAAGCCCCAAGGGACCATTTCCTTGGGGCTGTTTTTTTGCAATTTATAACTTCCCTGCCACATAATTAGTAAACTCTGCCAGCCGGCAACTATATCCCCATTCGTTATCATACCATCCTACTACTTTTACTAAATTATCATTTACCATGGTTTCAGCCAAATCAATAATCACCGAATGAGAATCTCCCTTAAAATCCATAGAAACCAATTCATTTTCTTCAACCCGTAAAATCCCTTTAAAATTATCTTGCATCGCGGCTTTTTTAAAGGCTTCATTCACTTCTTCTTTAGTTGTTGGTTTTTGGACATTCACGATCAAATCTAAAATAGAAACAACGGGAGTCGGCACCCTAATAGCAATGCCATCTAATTTTCCATTCAGATCAGGCATTATTTTACCGATTGCCTTAGCAGCGCCGGTGCTGGTAGGAATGATGTTTATTGCCGCTGCCCTGGCACGCCTTAAATCCTTGTGAGGCAAATCTAATATTTTCTGGTCATTAGTATAGCTATGGATTGTGGTCATAAATCCTTTTTCAATTTTAAAATTGTCGTGCAACACTTTTGCCATCGGAGCTAAACAGTTGGTAGTGCAAGACCCCATATCCATGACATCAACTGTTCCATCGTAGTCATCAGCATTGACTCCTAAAACAAAACCGGGCATATCTTTTCCTGGAGCTGAAACAATTACTTTTTTAGCTCCGGATTTTAAATGTTTTGCTGCATCCTGGCCAACAAATAAGCCCGTGCACTCTAACACAATATCAACTCCTAATTTTTTCCAGGGAAGCTTTTCAATTTCTTTTTCGGCTAAGACTTGGTATTTTTTCTGATTAACTGAAATAAATCCATCTCCAAAACTTACCTCGCCATTAAACGTTCCGTAATTAGAATCGTACTTTAAAAGATGTGATAAAGTCTTGGTGTCGGTTAGGTCATTGATACAGACTATATCTAAATCAGGATATTTTTCTATTATCCTTTTGAATGTCTGGCGGCCTATTCGGCCAAAACCATTAATGGCAACTTTTGCCATAAATTATTATAATTTCTAATTTTTCTAATTATACTAAATTTTTAGGTTAATTAGGTTAATTAGAATAATTAGGTTAATTGTAAGAGTTCATCTACTCTTTCTTTATCAAAACCAATTACTATATTTCCATCAATATCAATAACAGGAACACCCATTTGTCCTGAAATTTCAACCATTTCTTCTAATTCCTTTTCATTAACAGAAACATCAACTTCATTATAAGAGAAATTCTTTAATGTTAAGTATTCCTTAAGGCTCTTGCAGTACACGCAAGTTGGTGTTGAATATATTTTAATCATTTTTATTTTGGAGTATTATTATCAGAAGATCCTGTTGTATTGCTACCAGAAGGTGCTTTTGGAGGATTTTTTAAATTAAAAGCTTGTGGGAAAAATAGCTTGCCATCTTTTGTGGCATAACTGTCAAATGTCTGGCCTGACACTGTAATTTGGAATTTTATAAGTCCTGAGTCCCTTGAAACTGTTCCTAAGGTAGCAGTTCCTTGACCTTGCAAAAGGTTATTATTTATATAATCAACCGATGCTTTAGCTATTGATTGGTCTGAAGGACTTAAATTCATAACAACCAACACTACTGTTACCAAAACGCAAAGTATAGCAACAACCATAAGAACTGTGTTTTTATTCATTTTTGTAAAGTCCATTTTCTTAAGCTTGTCTAACTGAATCTTTTTTAATATTTTTTTGAAATCCATAAAATTTTATTTTTATTAATTATATATTATTTATCATTATAACTTATTTTATAGGCAACGCAACTATTGATCTTTATTAAACTTATTATCTTTGAAATCATACGTAACTAACGCTCCAAACGGCAATTCCAAATTTATTATATCCTCATCTTTTATATTTTCAATATACTTTACTATAGCTCTTAGACTATTATGACTTGCAACAAGCAGAACATTTTTACCAGCTAATAAATCATTCATAACATATTTTTTAAAAAATGGCATTACCCTATTGCATACATCTTTCAAAGATTCTCCTCCGGGCGGTCTATCGTTAAATCCTCTTCTCCACCTGCGTACTAATTCTTCTCCATATTTTTGAGTAATCTCTTCTTTGTTAAGGCCTTGAAGTTTACCATAATACCTTTCATTTAAGCTTTCGGACACGTAAGTAGGAACATCATTATCGTTGATATCTGTAAAATTTCCCCAACGTTGCATCCTTCCACCGTCTAAATGTACAAATAAAGGATACTTATTTTCAAAATTTTCAAAAACCCTGGTAACTGTTTCCATATTTCTTATTAATGGAGATGTGTAAACGACGTCAATTTTCTCTTTAGCCAAAATTTCTGCAACCTCTTTTGCCCGCAAAATACCTTCTTTTGACAAAGGATTATCAACCCATCCAGCAAATTCTTTATCTAAATTCCATTGTGATTTTAAATGCCTCAATAAATATAGCTTGCTCATTACTTCGCATAGCGACACTAATTACGAATTTCACACTAATGTACGAATATTCGTGTCATTCGGGTGATATTTGTATATTGGAGTCGCGTTATTTTTTATTTATTTCTTGTTCTATTTCCAATAATCTATTGTATTTTACCACTCTTTCTTCTCTTGTGTAAGCCCCTGATTTTATGAAATCAGCTCCCACTCCAACCGCAAGATCTGCTATAAAATTATCCACCGTTTCTCCTGACCTGTGGCTCACCATTATTTTCCATCCGTAAGACTTGGCTAAATTTACAGCTTCTATGGTTTCAAAAACAGTACCTATTTGGTTTAACTTTATTATCACTCCGCCGCAGGCTTTCTTGCTTTGAGCTTCCTTTATTCTTTTGATATTTGTTGTAGTCAAATCGTCTCCTATGATTATTATTTCAGGTAGTTGTTTTTTTATTTCTCTAAATCCTTCCCAATCTTCTTCAGAAAAAGGATCTTCAATTGAAATAATGGGAAACCTTGAAGCTAAATCTTTGTAAAATTCCACTAACTCCTGCCTTGAAAATTCCCTGCCTTCTAAAATATATTTTCCGTCTTTGTATAACTCTGAAGCAGCTACGTCTATCGCTATTTTGGCTTCAAAATCTCCTATGGCATTCTTCAACATATATAATGCCTGTTCTGCCTTTGAAATCATTGGAGCATATCCTCCTTCTAAACCCATTTCTGGAAGCTCGCCAAAGCTTTCTTTGATAATCTGGGTCAGTTTTTCAAAAACCTTGCTACCGATTACTAAATTTTCCGCAAAAGATTTTTTTTGAGGCATTACCATAAATTCCTGCATATCAAGGCTTGCTCCTCCTTTTGTCGGAGTCCTGCGGACATGAGCGCCTCCGTTTATGATATTAAAGCTCGGCAAAGGCATATGTAGACTGTTTCCTGAAATATCTGAAAGATGTTGGTATAGTGGAACTTTTTTCGCTGCAGCTCCCGCACGAGCTATCGCCATAGAAACTGGCAACATAGCATTAGCCCCAAGCTTTGACTTATCTTTAGTTCCATCAAGCTTGATTATTACTTGGTCTAAGGGCTTTTGTTCTGTGGGATCCATGCCAACCAAAGCTTTGGCTATAATAATATTTACGTTTTCAACCGCCTTTTTGACGCCTTTTTCATCCTCATCACGCAATTCTAAAGCTTCATTGGCACCGCTTGATGTTCCTGACGGGCAAGAATCTATAAAACTCCCTTTATCAGTAATTAATTCAACCTCAACCGTCGGTTTACCTCTAGAATCTAGAATTTCTCTCGCTTTTATTGTTTTTATTTTAGACATTCTTATTCCTTTTATAAACCTCTTTTTTTATATACTCATAAGCTGACAAGGCTGCTACGGCTCCCTGGCCAGAAGCCATGACGATTTGCTTATGTTTTGAAACATTGCAATCCCCTGCTGAAAACAATCCTTTAGTTTTTGTTTCAAGGGTTATGGGATCAAAAACTATTTCTTTATTTTCATTTAATTCAACTAAATCATTTACAAAAGAAGTTGATGGAGAATATCCTATCTCAACAAAAACCCCTTGAACTTCTAACGTTTTTTCCCTGCCTTTAGGCGAGGCCTCGCCATCGGCGGTAGCCTCCTTGGTTAAATCTTCATATGTAATTGATTTTACAAACTTAGAACCTTCAATCCTTAAAATTTTTGCATTCTTTATAACCTCTATGTTTTTATTACCTGCAACTAGCTCCTGATTATCTAAGTCAGCTTTTATAGTGTCTGAATATTCTAAGATATAAATATGTTTTACATAATTAGATAAAAACAAAGCTGATTCAAATCCGTTATTCCCTCCCCCAACAACTGCAACAACCTTATCTTTAAAAATGGGCCCGTCGCATAATGAGCAATAACTTACTCCCTTCCCAGCAAACTCCTCTTCTCCTGGAATATTTATTTTTTTAGATTCTGCTCCGGTTGCAATAATGACTGAAATTGCCTGATATTCTTTGCCATTTTTAAGATAAATCGAAAAGTCATCTCCACTTTTTTCAATTTTATCAACTTCTCCGCTTAGAATTTCTAAATTATTTTCTTTAGCCTGAGCTTTATAAAGATCCACTAGATCTGGCCCGGAAATCTTAGTAAATCCTGGATAGTTTTCAATATCTACTGCTTTTTTAGCTACTTGACCTCCAACATCTTTTGAAATAATCAAAATACTTAGGCGTTGCCTAGCTGCATAAATTCCTGCTGAAATTCCAGCTGGACCCGCTCCTATTATTATTAAATCGTACTTCATGTTAAATTAAAATGTAAATCTCAAAATGTAAAATGACAAATTAAAATTATAAAATTCACCAAAAATTTTAAATGTATATTTAAAATTTTTGGTTCCTTAATTTTGATTTTTGATATTTGATTTTTTAATTATTTAACTAAATTGATTGGCTTTCTATTAATGAATGATTGTATATTAAAAATTGTGGTTTCAAGAATCCTTTGAATGGCTTCTTTTGAATTAAAAGCATTATGAGGAGTAATGATGACATTATCTCGTTCCATTAAGATATGATTTTGAAGCATTGTCTTAATATCGAATTTTTCGCTAAAACCTTTTGTTAAAATCTCCCGTTCCTCTTTAATATCACGCTCTCCTTCTAAAACATCAAGTGCAGCTCCTGCTAATATTCCAGAATCTAGAGCACTTACCAAGGCCGATGTTTCAACAACTCCTCCCCTTGCAGTATTAATAAGATAAGCCCCTTTTTTAATTAAATGTATATTAGCTGAGTTGATCATGTGATTGGTATATTTATTATACGGAACATGCAAAGTTATGATATCAGAATTTTTAAGCAAATCTTCAAATGCTACATACGTAAATCCCAATTTTTTTGCTAACTTTTTGTCTTGATGGGTATCAAATGCTAAAACATTCATTTCAAAACCTTTGGCAATTCTGGCAACATGCATGCCAATATGCCCTATCCCAATAATCCCGATTGTCTTATCTTTTAAATCAAATCCCCTGAAGCTATCCATGTGAAACCCAGATTCCTTCACCTTTTTAACGGATTGGTAAATATTCCTTGATAAATCGAGAATAAGGGCAAACGTGTGCTCTGCGACCGTATTTTCCCCGTAGGTAGGTATATTGCAAACTACAATTTTTCTCTTTTTTGCTTCCTCTAAATCAATTTGATCAAAGCCGGTTGACCTTGTTGCAATCATTTTTAATTTAGGTAGGGCTGACAACATTTCTTTTGAAATCTCTGAGTCGGTAAATACCGATATTATTTCAGAATCTTTCGCTGAATCAACATTCTCTAAAGAAATCTTTTCTTCAAAAAAACTGACTTCAGCCCCCTGAAGCTGATTTTTTAAATAATCTTTTTCCCAACTTTCTATCTCAAAAAATGATATTTTTGTTGTTTTCATTTAATTAAAAATTAATAAAAAAACAATCAACCCCGTTCAAATTTTGCCATCATAAATCTTTTCAAATATTGACTTTAGATAATAAAATTACATCGTTGCAATCCGCGTGTCCCGAATAGGGACATCCCTCTACGGGCGAAGCGGATTGCCACTAATAGTCTTTCAAAATTTGTGCTGGGGTTATTCTATTCGTCTATTCTATAATAAAAATAAAAAACAAAAAAGCCCTCTCTCTTTTGGTGGCTTTTTTACTTTATTGTTTTGATATATTCTCTCATTTCTTTGCCAAATACGGGATCTTTTAAGGTAAGATATAAAAAGGACTTTAACCATTTTGATTTGTCTCCGCATTCTAGCCATTCACCCTTAACTTCATATCCGTATAATGGCATACCGTCAGACAGCATTTTATCAAATACTTCCCCTAAAATGATCTCTCCTTTTTTGCTTGGAGAAGCTTTTTTAAGATACGTGAAAACTTCTGGCGTTAATATATATTTCCCAACGATCACAAGGTCAGACTGAATCTGGGAAGGATCTGGTTTTTCTATTATTTTTTTAATTTTATACAATCTGCTGGATATCTTTTCTACAGCAACCGATCCATAGGCTGGCACCTTATCTCTGGGAATAGATTTTAATGCAATAACTGGAGCATTATTGGTTGTCTTAAAAATTTCCATTAACTGTTGAATAGCTGGAACGTCAGAATCAATGATATCATCACTAAAAGAAACTACCACAGGCTCTGAACCTAAAAACTTTCCTGCTTGTAAAATGGCATGTCCGTCGCCCAATGGAAGTTTTTGGACAGCGAAAGAAAAATGTATATCTTCAAATATAGATTCAAATTCTTTTAATTCTTTCAGTATCTTATCTTTCTTCCTTTTAATGAGAAGCTTTTCCAAATCTGGAGAATTTTTAAAATAATTCATAATCATCTTTTGCTTTGGACTGATAACAAAAATGACCTCTTTAATACCAGATTTTTTAACTTCTTCTATGATGTATTGGATAATGGGTTTATCTACTAAAGGAAAAAACTCTTTAGATACAGCCAAAGACAACGGCAAGAATCTTGTTCCTAATCCAGCTACCGGAATAATTACTTTTTCTATATTTTGTTCCATAAAAATGCGACACTAGTTACGAATTGCACACTCATTTACGAATATTCGTGTCATTCGGGTGTTATTTATATATTGGAGTCGCTTATTTCTTAAATCTTAAGAATGCGGGTATTTCCCACTCTTTTTCCTGTTGTGATTTTTTTTGAGCCTCTGCTTCTTCAGCTTTTTTAATTTCCAAAGCAGACCTTCTAATCGCTTTTTTTTGACTGACGTCTACAATGCTTAATTTTGCTGATTCAGCACCAACTTCAACATTATTAAAAGCCGGCATCAAATTTTCATTTAACACTACGTTATTTTCATCTTCAACTTCTTTGCTTAACTGTTTTTTCTTACTTTTAGATTTAGAGCTTATTTTTTTAGCAACCTTATTTTTAGGTTTTTTTTCCGCATTCTGCAAGACCCCGCTACCGGCGGTGGCTTTCTTAACTTCATCTTTCACCTCGCTCTTAACCTCCCCGCCTGCGTGGGCAGGCTTCTTTTCTACTAATTTTACTTCTTTGACATTTGAAGGACCTGTCATTAAAAGGGTTGTTTTGATTTTATTCTTATATTCTTTGCTTCTTGATATCCCAAATATTATTTTGGCTTTTGGATTTTGATCTGCTATCATCCTGCTTATCTTATCCACCTCCATCATACTTAAGTTATTTCCCCCTGCAATATTAAAAAGTATTTTTTCTGCTGTAAAATTATTATTCTGATATAAGGGATTATTCAATATTTCTTGCATTATTTTTTCAGAGCTATCTTTGCCTGCAGCCTCAACGGTATTCAAGAAAGCCAGGCTTCCTTTACCTTGCAATATAGCCCTTAAATCAGCGAAGTCTATATTGATTATGCCAGGGCTATAAATCAAATCGATCAAACTTTCTAATGACTTTATTAAATTTTTATTGATCAAGGAAAATGCTTGGGTAATAGAAGTACTTTCATCAATAATTTTAAAAATTCTTTCATTTGGTATTGTTATAGAAACATTTAACAGTTTTCTTAGCTCTAAAAGAGATCTCAAAGCTATTTTGTGCTTATTCTTGCCCTCGAATTTGAAAGGCAAGGTAAATATGCCGAAAGTGATGCAGTTAAACTTTTTTGAAATGTCTGCAAAAACCCTGGTAGCGCCAGACCCCACTCCCCCTCCCAAAGAAGAAACTAAAATCACAATATCCTGGTCTTCAAAAAGTTTTGATATTTTTTCTTTTTCATTTTCAGCAGCTATTTTTGCTAATTCAGGATTGAGCCCCGTGCCCATTCCATGAGTCAACTCCTGACCGAATAAAAAGTATTTTATTCCCTTATTCTTTTTAATAAATCTTGAATCGGTATCTGCAATCAAAAAATTAGCTTTTCCAAGAGATTTGCCAATTTCAGAGACAATTGATGCTCCCCCTCCGCCGATTCCAATTACTTTTATTTTTGCCTTAAATAGATTATTGGGAAGAAAACTATCTAAACCTGTTACTTCTTTTTTCTTACCGAGCCGAGTTGTCATTTTAACAGGTTTAATCTTCCTAGGTTTTTTTCTTGAAACCCTCACTACCCTTTTTACCGCCCTTTTAGGTTTTATTTTTTTTCTTATTTTAGTGGATTTTTTCTTATTAACTACCCTTCGATTAATCTTTTTTATTTTCCTAATGACTTTCTTAATTTTCTTCTTTGATTTTAAAATATTCTTTTTTGTGGTAGCTTTCTTCTTTACAACAGCTTTCTTTTTTGGTTTTGATTTAACTAAAACTTTTACCCTTTTCTTTAAGGTTTTTCTAAACTTAACAGGTTTAATCTTCTTGACAACCTTTTTCCTTATAGGTTTTCTAGTTTGTTTTTTCTTCTTTGCCATTATTAATATAGTCTACCCGGTTAGAGTTTTTTTTCAAGTCTTCACCCAAAATAACGTTGATAATGTCTACTTTTTAAGTTTTTATTAACTCTCATATAGATTTATTCTTCAAGCTTGTATCTTAAATGTTATTTTGAGTGAAGACTCAAGTCCTAGATTAAATATAAGCATAAACGTAAAGAAAAAATCAATTATTCATGAATAATAATTATTTTAGTTCTAGAGGTACGCCCAGATACTATTTCTACTAAAAGAGGACTCGTTTTGAAGTATTGAGCAAGTAGTTTTATAATAGCTTCATTAGCTTTGCCTTGCAAAGGAGCTTCTTTTACAAAAACGACGAAATTGCTTTCATCAATTTTTTGAACCCTATTTTCTCTTGCATTAGGTTTTGCCTTAACAATTATTTTCACTCTATTAGAAGTATAAGCAAATTATATTGAGCGGACCTAAGGGGATTTGATGATGCGCGGGCGACGGGATTTGAACCCGTGATCTCATCCGTGACAGGGATGTGTCTTAAACCAGGCTAGACGACGCCCGCATTTTTAAATATATTATACTTTCTCTTTAGATAAATTAAATCATTAATTACATTATCATTATACATTAAATCAAACAACTTTCTAGAATCATTAATGCTATAATTTAACCTCCATGCTCGTCCAGCAAAAAATAATGAACCCTTACTGCCAATAATATTTTTAAGATTATTCATTAACTGTTCTAATATTTCTTTACTCCCAGATGTAAAACGAACCGATAATGTAAATGATTTACTTTTCCTATCAGATTTTTTAAAATACCCAGCTATCACACTACCATCGCCATCAAAATAACCTCTTAAAAAATCTGAAAAATACTTATTTGGAATTTTTGGCAAACTAACCGTTTTGCTTTTATTTGGAGTTAAGCCAATTTTCAATAAATCATTAAATATTTCTTTACTGCCTATTTGCAACCTATAAGAGTCTTTCTGATTTTCCCCTCTCTTCTTTCTGAAACTTAACTTATGGTCTATACCCATAACCTTTTTAATACTTTCCAGTAATTCTTTATCAACTGAATAAAATGAAATAAAATGTGCTCCCCTTTTATTTTTTATCATATTTCCATCAGCTGTAAAGAATCCTAACACATAAGCCATTTCTGGTGTCCAAAGTTTGAAAAAATTTTCATTCTTTGCTTTAAATATCGGCATGTGCTGACGGCAGGGATCGAACCTGCGACCTTGCGCTTATGAAACGCATGCTACTACCACTGAGCTACGCCAGCATTCTCAGTTTGTAGTGAATAGTTAGTAGTGAGTAGAAAAATCTACAAACTACCAACTACAAACTACTCACTAATTGTTGGGCCTCTCCGATTTGCACGGAGGTCTGGAGCTTCTTTTTGTACCTATTGTTTCCAATAGGAATGGACTATACCACTTACCAAATTGGTAATTCCTATTATAGTCTCTGAACCTTCCCCAATTTTGAGGCTTGGCTGCTGATTGCCAAATCTTTTCTCTTTTTAGCATTCGCACTTATCTTTTCAGATTATGCTTTAGCGAGAAAAACTTAATGGGTTTCCAGCAATTTAAGGAATTTTTCCGATATGTGTTACCACATATGGTCACATTTGCCCATAGTATATGGGTTTTTATGAGACTCCCGAGGTACTACTCCTCTAAGGCCCACGTCAGGGCACTAATATCTCTGTAGCCCATGTTCTCATTTTTACCACAAAAATTTAAAAAAATCAATAAAAAATCAGGTAGATACTTCCACCTGATTATGATTGTTGCTCTTCCTTCCATCGAGAATAATCTAATTCATCCTTCATTTCCCTCAATAACTCATCTTGTGGTTTAGACATAGTTTCTTCCATGCTTTTAAGACTTTTCAATGCTTCAACAATAGTTATTTTTAGGGTTGAGCAAATATCTTCAAAAATTTCAAATGACAGTTTAGGCACATGATAATAGTTACCCTTCTTTTCGTGTCTCATTTTAATAATAGAGAATTTCTTTCTAAGTGACTTTCTTATCCTTTTCGAGGGTATTCCGTTTATCATTGAACAAATCGCAATCCAAACTGGAAGACACTCACTGACATATTCTTTCAATGCATTGAAGATCTTTTCTAGTTCCTCATCAGATTGCATGACGATTCTCCTTTCAAAGAGCTTGTTGTTTCATTGTAATTATAATCTAACCCAAAGCAAGATAAGAAGCAACTATGGCTGCGGTTTCACCTCGTAGAGTAAGTTTGCCCAAACTTACTATTTTAAAGCCATTCTCTGCGGCTAATCTTAATTCTTCTTCGTCAAAGCCGCCTTCAGGTCCTATAAAAATTCCTATTCTCTGTTTTCCTTTATGTAAAAAATCTTTAACATTTTTACCACGAGCATCAAAAAATAAATTTACATCATTTACTCCAGCTCTCTTAATAGCCGTATTAAAATCTGCAGCATCATGCAAAATAGGAATCATTCCCCTGCCCGATTGTTCTGCTGCTTCTTTAATTATTTTTTCAAGGCGAGACTTTTTAAAATGTAACTTTACCGTTCTTTTCGAAATAATTGGCATAATTTCTTTTACGCCAACTTCTGTTGCTTTTTGAACCACTAATTCAAAATTTTCTTTTTTTAATACCGAACAGTACAAAACAACATTAGCCCATACCTCGTTTTCGTTTTTATAAAACTTTTCTACTTTTACTTCAATAAAATCTTTTCCTAGTATTCCTATAGATCCTAACATCTCATTTAATTTTCCATCAGCCAAAATAACTTTTTCACCTTCTTTTAACTTCAAAACATTCCTCATCTGATTGACGACTTCTTTTTCATACATTCTGATATTTTTTTCATGACCATCAAAATGAGTTATAGAGGATTTTTTAGGAAACCCTATATTATCTGCGTCGTTTGCACGTAAAAATATGACATCTTTACGTGCTGCACTATCCTCGATAATAAATCTATGAATTTTCATATTTTATATATTACATAATTTTATCAAAAAAAGAGCTGTTATGAAACCCTGGTTTCATAACAGCTATAACAGCTTTACGTTTTTATTCTCCGCCGATGGCGATTCTGTAACCCGCCCTTTCGCGCGGATTAATATCTATAAACATTTCACCCATTCCAAAACTAAGCGCCAAAGATTCTCCCCAAGATCTCGGGAGCAACTTTCCGCAACCAATCACCCATTTCATTATCCAAGGAACCCAGATATCAACCTGCCCAGTTTTAACTGCCCGAACAATAGCCTTTGCCACCATTTCAGGAGAGATAGGCTTTGGCCAAGTAAGGGGTTTCATGCCAGCAATCATCTGAGTATTAACCAGCGAAGGCAATACGTGAGAAACTTTTACACCAGTATTTCGCAATTCAACCCTCATTGACTCGCTTAGGAGAATCACACCGCCCTTAGTAGCTGAATAAACAGCAGCACCAGAAATCGGAATAACTCCCAACATGCTAGCAGTATTCACAACATGACCGCAACCTTGCCGCACCATGCCCGGCAAAACAGCTTTCATGCCATAAATAACGCCTTTAAGATTGATATCGATTTGATTTTCAATGGCTTCATCGCTCATTTCGAGAAAAGGGCCCATTGGCATAATGCCTGCATTATTCATGAGAACGTCTATTACATCATATTTCTTGATTAATCTAGCCCAATCGTTACGAGAGGTAACGTCGAGTTCAAAATCAGATCCGCCAAGATCGCATCCAACAACTTGTGCGCCAGCATTTTTAAATGCTTCTTTGCAGGCTAATCCAATACCACGAGTTGCGCCCGTGATCACAACTAACAGATCTTCAAAATTTCTTGTTTTCTTTGATCCATAAATTGATGGCCTAATCACGGCAATCCCTTTCCTAAAAAGATTGTGAAACGAACTAACAGAGATTTATATTGAGTTATAAATAAAAATAAATCAAGTCTTCGTCCAAAACAACGTTGATAAAACTTATCAACGAGACCCGGCCTCGTTGGTTCTTTTTAGACTGGTCTAAAAAGTGGGCACGAGAGATAAAAGTAAAATAATAACTTTGTCCCATATTTTAAAAGCTTTTAAAATATGGGACAAGTGTAAAAGTGTTGTAATCTTAAAGCAAATATACAACCTGTATAGTGAAAACTCAAGACCTGAAGATTTCTAAGAAGGTTTTGCTTGGAACAGTAACTCTTCCCTTCTCTTTCATGAGCTTCTTTCCCTTTTTTTGTTTTTCTAACAATTTTCTCTTTCTTGAAACATCGCCGCCATATAAATATCCGGTAACGTCTTTCCTTCTTGCTGAAATAGTTTCTCTGGCAATTATTTTTCCACCAATGACTGCTTGCAAAGCAACCGTAAACTGCTGGGTAGGTAATGTTTCTTTTAATTTTTCAACCAGTTTTTTTCCTTGACCATAAGCATCGCCCTCTTCTACAACTCTACTAAAAGCTTCTTCGGGACGACCGGCAATCCAGATTTCCATTTTTACCAATTTAGCTGGCCTATATCCTAATACTTTATAGTTAAGCGAAGCGTATCCTTGGCTGATTGATTTTATTTTGTCATACAAGTTTGCCACAATCGCTCTTAACGGAGCTTCATATATAATAACCGCCCTTTCAGCTGAAATATAATTGGTTTCTAAATAATTTCCTTTAACGTCCTTTAATACATCCATAAGTTTTCCGATGTACGTACTTGGAGCAATTATTTCTAATAAAACCCATGGTTCTTCCATATTACTGATACTCGTTGGATCAGGCCAATCAGAAGCTGAATAAATCAATCTCCCCTCACCTTTATGATTATAAATTTTATAAATTACCGATGGCGTTGAAATCACTAGCCCAAGTCCAAATTCCCGTTCTAATCTTTCAGAAATTATTTCAACGTGCAACGTACCTAAAAATCCGCACCTAAATCCCCTGCCCAAAGCTTCTTTCATTTCCGGCTCAAACACTAAAGCCGGATCCTGCAATTTTAATTTTGACAAAGCAACTTTTAATACTTCAAAATCATCTGGATTTTCAGGATAAAAACTGGCAAACACCATTGGATTGGGCTCTTGGTATCCTGGCAATGGCTCTAATTTTACCTCATTTGGATTTTGAAATCTTGTGATCGTGTCTCCTACCCTTACTTTTCCGGGCTCTTTAATTCCAGTGGCAATGTACCCGATTTCACCAGATAAAATTTGTTGTTGAGGAGAAAATCCGGGATTCAAATATCCAAGCTCTTTAATATCAGCTTCTGTTTTACCGGCCACAAGATACACTTTTTCTCTGTCTTTAATTTCTCCATCAATAACTCTTACAAAAGCTACAACTCCTTTAAAAGCATCATAGACAGAATCAAAAATCAAAGCCCGAAAAGGTTTTGACTGGGCATCTTTATTTTTTATTGCAGGAGAAGGCACCTTTTCTATGATAGTTTTTAAAAGTTCTTTTACATTTGTTCCATTTTTTGCAGAAACTTTTAAAATATCATCTGGCATAATATTCAAAAGGTTTGCCAATTCCTCAACCGACTCTTCAATCTTTGCAATCGGAGAATCTATTTTGTTTATTACCGGAATTAAGGTTAAGTTTTGTTTTTTCGCCAAATCAATATTGGCTAACGTTTGAGCCTGAATTCCCTGAGTTGCATCAACTAACAGCACAGCTCCCTCAACAGCTTCTAAAGACCTTGAAACTTCATACGAAAAATCAACGTGACCTGGAGTATCTACCAAATTCAGAATATAGTTTTTAGCGTCGAGGGTATAGTTCATGCGTACGGGCTTTAATTTTATGGTAATTCCCTTCTCTCGTTCTAAATCCATTGAATCTAAAACCTGTTCTTGCATTTTCTTATGCTCAATGGTTGAAGTTAACTCCAAAAGACGATCGGCTAACGTCGACTTGCCATGGTCTATGTGCGCGATTATACAGAAGTTACGAATGTTTTCCATTACTTATTTTCCATTTTAATACTACACTACATAATGAAAAAAAGCGAAGTGGTTAGCTTCGCTCTATTTTTTTGATCCAGGTGTTAACCTAGTTATCTCATGAATGCACCCTTAATCGCCATCACAAATGCTACTCCTGCGCATAGTAGGCAAACAACGACATATATTACACCAAATCTGAAATTGGATTCATCTCTGCGATCTAGCTCTCTTGCAAAACTTTCTCCAACTTCATCTCTTGCCTTAGAATCACGAAGTTCTTGCGACATCGATCTTCTCCTTTCAAGGTTTGTCCTACAAATTCTGAACTATTGTTACAACGAGCAACACAACCCAAAGTGTAAACATTCCCAAATAGACTAAGTTAATCCCAAAACTATGATGGACTAAAGAATGAAATCCTTCAGCTTGTGAAAGTTCATCAATTCTATGAAAGAATCCATGAGGATTTCCCAACTGAAATTCTAATTCATTCCCTCGCTTGAGAAAACTATGGAATATTGAGGTCGTTCGTAATTCAACAATAAACAAACCTGCTATAAAAATCATTCCTACTCCGAAAATAGGATATGCATTATAATAATTATCTTTAACAGCTTGGTTAAAAACCGTTAGTAATGCAGATTGTATACTCATCGCAAAAGCAACGACAATAAAACGAACACTAACAAAGAATTTACACCCTTCAAAGACAAGTTTATACTCGTCTCGAAAGTTCTCTTGACTTGGTGATTCATTATCCACGATTTTTCCCTCATTAAATTGTTTAAGGAACTACTATCACTATAATACCACAATAATCCTATAAGTCAAGTTTTGTAGTGTCTAAGTACTTTGAATTTTTTATCTCTTAAAACCGAGTTGAGCTGTAATATAATCTCTCAAATATTTTACCTCCTCTATTTTCATAAAGTAAGCTGTGACCAAATAAATCAACAGTCCCAAAGCTCCTACAACGGTAGTCTGGAAAAAGAGTATCCAAAATGTTTCACTTCCAAAATATCCCCCAAAAGCCTGTCGTATTACGTAATCAAGTAAAACGGTAATAACGGTTGCACCTACTACCTTTAAAGAAAAAACTGTCAGTTTTTTAAATTCAAATTCTTTCACTTTAAACTTGAAGAATATCATTAAAAGTGCAATTTGCAAAATAACATCAATTGACATAGCCAAGGGCAATCCTAATACCGCCATATTAGAAACTTGGTCTATCCTCAAGATTGCTGATAAAAAATTTGAAAAAGGATTTTGATATTTTAGATAATGAACAAAGGTTATTGCCATTACAGGAAGAACTGCAATACTTATCAAACTGACTGTCGCTGGAATAATGGTATTTTTAAGAGCGTAAAATGATTTTGAAAGAAGATATATTAATCCTTGAGCAAAAAGGCCGAACATGAAAATTCCAAAGCAAGCTGCTGTTAATTTGGTAGCTGACCAGTCAAAGAGTCCCGCTCCAAAAACAACCCTTACTAAATGAGCCCTTAAAATGTAAGAGAGACCAGATACGGGAATTATTAAAAACAAAATCTGCTTAAAGGTAAGATAAAACCTATCCAAAAATCCCTTTCTATCCCCCTTTGAAAGAAGCATTGAGAAAACAGGGAAAACAGCTGTTGAAAAAGGAATGGCAATAAGCCCTATAATAGGAGCTGACAAATCATTGGCTAAACTGAATACCGTAATGCTTCCTGCAAACAGCATTGAACCTATTGCAGTAATAATAATGAGATTTATTTGCGTTGCAGCTAAGCCAATGGCCCTTGGTATGGTGAGCTTTAATGTAAGCAAAAAATCTTTATCTAAAAAAGAAAAAGTTCTTTTAAACTTAAAACCGATTTGAAAGAGAGCTGGAAGCTGGATTGCTAAATGCATCAAAGCTCCAAGTATTATTCCGTACGCTAAACCGGAAATCCCAAAATAAGGCACAAAAAACAAAATTCCTATAATGCTTCCCAAATTATAAAGTATTGGAGATAAAGACGTCACAAGAAACCTCTTGAAAACCATCAGAACAGCTGAAATCATGTTGCTGACACCCATTAAAATAGGGCTTAAAAACATAATCCTGGTTAATAAAATTGTCATTTCTCTTTTTTCAGGAGAAAATCCGGGAGCTATTAAAGATATTAAAAGGGGGGCAAAAATAAAAAGAATAGAGCAAACAACAATCAAAATTATCAAAAACAAATTCAAAAGATTGGCAAAATAATCAAAAGCTTTTTTTTTATCTTGAACAAGATTTTGCGTAAATATCGGTATGACAGCTACGCTAATAGCTCCCATCATCAAAACCATGGCCACAAAGTCAGGTATCCTAAAAGAGGTATAATACACATCTAATTCATTTCCAGCTCCGAAGGTTGAAGTCAAAAGGCGATCTCTCAAAAGTCCCAACAAAAAACTTAAAAAAGAAGATGCAGATATGATTACTGCAGCCATGCTGACTTTTTCAGTTTTATAATCTGATATTTTTTTAAAAAAAGAAATCATAAAAAATGCAAAATGCAAATCTCAAAATGTAAAATGACGGTATCAAAATTTTCAAAGAAAATTTTGATTGATATAATTGTCGCGCTGCGGCGCGAACCGCAACTTTACATTTTGATTTTTAAATTTTAAATTAAATACTATCCGTATATTTCACGAATGATTCCAATGGGTGTCTGTTCATCTGATTGGCCTAAAGGATTATCTTTTATTATTTTTGCAACAAGCTTTCTATCTACTCCATCGCTTGCACCCAAAATATTTACACCTAAATCATTGGCATCTACGATAGCAACGCCCGAATTCAAATTTTTAGAAAGCTCTTTGCATATTTGGTCTGCATTAACAGGACCTTTTGAAACATAGGTATTATACGGAGGAATAGCGTATGGAACAGCTCCATCAATTGACCTTGCTCCACTCCCTGCTATTTGATAAAACAGTCCCCTCACTCCAACTAATTTACCCATAAAACCTACTGTAGAAGCAATGAGTATCCTTATAACTCCTACTTCTTCAATAGCAAGTTGCATCGTTTCAGGAGAACCCAATCCTATTCCAACCGGGGTTCTCATGACAAACTTAGACAAAAATTTTGCAAGCTCTGAAGGCTTGATGGAATCTAAGGGATACGACCTTCCCTGTGTCACAGCTACAGATTTTTCAGAAACAAAAACAATATCTCCTGGCTCAAGATATTTTTTAGAAAATTCCTCAATAATTGGAATGATGTCGGTATCTTTTGGCGTTATCAGTTTTGTCCTTACTGGATATCTGGCAAATTTTCTACCATCAACATCAATGATTAATTTTTTGTCTTTATTAGGTTTTAATTCCATAGAATAATATTAGTATTTTTTTATCATTTTTACAAACTGTTATTAACTTGACATATTTGCTAAATATTTGTTATTATAATTTCAGATAAGCAAGGTGAATAATTGCTCTGACATTTTGTCGGGGAGGAAAGTCCGAACACCAACTCTCCTTTAGGAGGTTAACATTGTAGCGGCTAACAGCCGTCCATAGTAATATGCGAGGTGCGAACAGAAACGTCGAAGCCGAAAGGCAGAGACATCCTTCGGGATGATTTTCATAGTAATGTGAAAATGAAACGGCTAAATCCTTATTGGGTGCAAGAACAAAGCTGAAAAGGATTCTCATGATTCTTATTCAGTTAAAAGTAGTTCGCCAGAGCCGATCAGTAATGATTGGCCCAGACAGATAATTATTTAAACAGAATTCGGCTTACGGCCTTGCTTGTCTAACAAAAAACCGGTTTTTAAGCCGGCTTTTGTTTACATTTAAAACACGGCTCTATCAAGCTAATACAAAATAACCCCGCTAACTGTTGCTACACAGGTACGGGGTTTGTTGAGTAAAATGGTTCAAAAAGAACCAAGATTACTTTGCAAAGATTGCGGCGGGGACACTCGACCTTAAGTCGTCATCGATCCAGTGATAGATCCACCTCCAAGAATTACCATTCCAGTACAAACAACGAACGCATAATCTGCCAAAGGAGTCTCGGTAAATAGTGGCCCAAAAGAAGATTACTTCACCTTTCCAGGACTCCGGGATGAGCTCAGGGTGAACTAGTAAATAATCCAATACGTTTGCATTGACAATCGGTTGGTTCTCCACCTCTTTTTGCAGTTTTTTGCCTTCGATACACTTGCCGAGTTTTCGGTTTGCAGGCAGGTAGAGATGGATCTTTTTCTGATTCCAGTTGAACATTCCGTGCTTTCGATGACTTTCTGACTTCCATCCGTTAGGGACGTAGGGATTGGCATCACAATCTATTATATGTTTGACCGTGGCAATCTGAAGCACTTTAAGACCATTACTCGACTGATCGACCTGATTGATCGACAATACAGTAGACATTACTTACTCCTTTTGGTTATGGACAGTCCTACTAGACATTGTCCGAACTTTAGACCACTAAACTTACAGTTACAGCCAGAAACTCTGAGTATATCGAAGAGCTTTTGGCTACAACTGCTTTTTGCAAGTAATTTTTATTAATGAAAAGAACTAATTTTACTATGTCTGATTGTATAAATATTAATAATGTTTGTCAATCTAACCGTCATCCTATGACAAGCATTGGAAATTGCCGAGAGAAACCGATATTTTAAAACAATTGCTGGCTTCTTAATTGACCATCTAAAGCCTCATTAACCAACCTGTCAGCTTCCTTGTTTTTTTCCCTTGGAATAGCTTTGAATTTTACATCTTTAAAATCTATTTTTAAATTCCAAATCTCTATGAAAAACTTTTGTATGTTTTCGTTTTCTAATTTATATTTTCCCTGCATTTGATTAACCAAAAGCTCTGAATCAGACATTATTCCAACCTCGCTCATTTCTGCAATTTTTTTTCCAAATACAGCTTTAAATTTCTTTAATGCAAAAATGACCGCTTGATATTCTGCTTCGTTATTGGTGATATGGTCTCCTAAATACTCTCCGTATTTTTTAATCTCCTCCCCTTTCTCGTTGCAAAAAACAACTCCTATAGCAGCTTTACCCGGATTTCCCCTTGACCCCCCATCGGTATAAATAATTATCTTTTTCATATTGATTAATATTTGGATTAAATATAATTTTAAGTCATCGCTGTCCTTACTAAAAACATACTAACAAACTTGAGTATATAAGTATGTTTAAATGTTAATTTTTTGAAAAGACTTTAAGAAGCTCACAAACTTCTTGCCATAGGGAGATAATGTATGTTCTACGAACTTACCTCTATATTTTTTGTTCACAAGCCCAGCATTATATAGCCTTCTTGCATGCTCGCCTATTGTTTTTTCGTTTGCTCCAATAGATTCTATAATGCCTTCGAGAGTTATATTATTTCTTGAACTAATTAAAAGTAATATTGCGATTCTATAATGGTTAGCAATCCCCTTAAGATGTCTCTCCATTTGTTTATAGGTCTTTGCTTTTTTATTGTTTCTATGAGGCATAAGTTCAATATAACATACTTATATACTCCAGTTTATCAGTTTAAGTTCTAATGATTTTATTATATTACTATTTGTTATTTTTTAAAATATTCAATTAAACGCTTTTTAAACTCATCAAGATTTTCTGTTTTAATTCTAAATCCTGATGCCTTGGGATGGCCTCCGTATGTTACTAATATGTCAGCACAGGTTTTCATTGCATTAACTGAATTCTGGTCATCTTGAAATAATCTGACAGAACCGCATGATTCATTATCCTCTCTTTTAAATATAAATGTCGGCTTTTTGTATTCTTGTGAAATAATTGAAGCCACGGGACCCGCCAACACCAACCTCCAAGCAGGATCTCCCTCAAAAACAATTTCTTCATCAGGATTTTTATTAACCCTCTTCTCTATTTCAGACACGATGTTTTTTATGGTTTCCTGTTTTAACTGAACTTTTCCTAATAATCTTCCAGCGATATCTTGGCATTCTTCATACGATGAACTGGTTAAAAGCTTATATGATTCATTTTCTCCGCCAGAGGCGGATCCGCCTTCGGAGGAAAAACTTGTTGATTCTGATGCATTTAAAGCAGAAATTATTTTCATAAATCCACCAGAAGCTACAAATCCTTCTCCTAAAATATCTAAAAATGATTGCAGTCCGGGTCTGAATGTCTTAAGAAGAGATCTTAACCCTTTTTCAATATAAATCTTATTATCTTTGACTTGAGGAACCATATCGGCAATGGTTGCCAAAGCTACTAATTCCAAAAAACTATTTCTTAAATTTCCTGCCTGCGCAGGCAGGTCAGAAAAGTTATCTTGTAAAAGTTCTTCTATAAGTTTAAAAGTAAGCCCTGCGTTGCAGAGATACCCAAATCCAGATTCATCTCCCTCTTGTTGGGGATCAACTATGATTAATGCTTCGGGCATAGATTCCAATGGCTGATGATGGTCAACAACTATCACTTCAAATCCCATCTCATTGGCCATTTTTATTTCTTTAATGTTACCTATCCCTAAATCTAAAGTAATTAAAAGAGATGGGGCTTTATCCTTTAAAAATTCCAAAGCCTTCATATTTAATCCATATCCATCTTTTTCCCTGTCTGGAAAAACGGCTGAGAAAATCTGGCCACCCAGATTCTTAATAGCTTCTCCTAAAATAACTACCGAAGCAATTCCATCCATATCAGAATCTCCGTAAATTATTACCCTTTCTTTGTTTGTTGCCGCCTGCCGTATTCTTTCAGCAGCTTTTTCTATATTTTTTATTTTCAAGTGAGTGAGTATTTAAAAATGTAATATATTTTTGTGTATAATATCAATCCTCTATTGCTTCAATACCAGGAAGTTTATCTCCACTTAAATAATCTAACATGGCTCCTCCACCGGTTGAAACATGACTGAATTTAGAAATGATACCTTCTTTATTTAAAAATTCAACTGTGCTGCCTCCTCCAACAACAGAAAATGCACCGCTTTCAATGATAGCGTTTGCAACCTTCAACGTTCCTTTTTGAAATTCTTCATCTTCAATTCTTCCAAAAGGACCATTCCATATGATGGTTTTAGCTTCTAATATTTTAGGCAAAAAGATGCCAAGTGTTTTATCTGAAACATCCAAATCCTCTAATCCTTCCAAGGGGAATATTAATTTATCTTCGTTTTCAAAATCTATATTTTCAATTTCCATTTCCTGCTTAATCGGACCAGAAATAATGATGGTATCTGCTATTTTTGAAATGTTTTCAAGAAATGTAACTTTGGTTTTTACTTTAGCTCCCCCAACCAAGACTAAAAACGGTCTTTTGGGATTTTTTAAAACAGAGCTTAAATTTTTTATTTCTTTTTCAAGTAATAAGCCAGCTCCACGTGGCAAAAATTTTGGAATACCGACTATTGAAGCATAAGCTCTATGACATTCTGCAAAAGCATCATTAATGAAAATATCTCCCAATTCCGCGAGTTTTTTTGCAAATTCTTCGGTATTATCTGTTTCTCCCTTATGAAACCTTAAATTTTCTAAAAGCAAAACTTCTCCATTCTTTAACTCTTCAACCTGTTTTTTGGCTTCTTTGCCAATGCAATCATCTGTTTTTTTAATTTCAATTGAAAGATACTCTGATAATTTATCCTTCACATGTTCCAAGGTAAATTCAGGAGAAACAAATCCTGTGTTTTCTGGATCTAAATGACTCATTAAAATTACTTTAGCTTCTTTATCTATTAAATATTGTATGGTTGGCAGAGTTTGTTGAATTTTAAAATTATCTACAATACTGCCATTCATATCTAATGGAACATTAAAATCGCATCTTACCAAGACTCTTTTATCTTTCCAGCCAGAGGCTGATCCACCTTCGGCGGAAACATCAAAATCATGTAACGTTTTGAAATTCATATAAAAAGCGACTCCAATCTACAAATAACACTCGAATGACACGAATATATTCGTAAATTAGCGTGCAATTCGTAATTAGTGTCGCTTAAAGTTTTACTTTTTGGCCAGGACTTATTATCCCCTTTTTATTTCCCTTTTCTAATCCTTCATCTTTACCCTGAGTTGCGTCGAAGGGTTTTTTATCTATCGTATCTTGAGCAACCACATTGTCAGATTCAGCTTCATTTATTTCTTCTGTATCATTCTTATTGTCCAGAGATTCTTGAATAACCTTTCTCAATTCAGAAAGATTTATTTCCTTTTTTTTGGATTTTGGAGCAGATTCCCCGCCTGCGCGGGCAGGTGTTTTTTTAGGCGAATAAAATGGTATGTTTTCTGGCTTAGTATTTTCTTCTTCAATAAAACTTTCTCTCTTTTCTGAAGGTTCTAACGGTTTTTTTACTCTATTAAATTGTCCAGCTTCGCCAGACACCGCTTCGCCCTGCGAAGCGGTTTTAACAGGGTTCACTCGATCAAATTGTCCCGAAGGGACACCGCCTTCGGCGGATTTGACCGGGTGAATCTTTTTCAAGCATGACTTACAATAAATAGGCCTGCCCGATTCTGGCTGAAAAATGACTTTGGTATCTTTTCCGCAATTAGAGCAAACTGCATCATAAAGAATCGGCTGTTCATCCTGCTTATTTGTAATTTCTGGAGAATTTGTTTTTTTAGTATCGCTTTTTATGGGATTATTTTTATTCTTAGGCAAAGAATCTTTTTTTTGCTCTAATTCAGTCCAGCGCAAAATCTTGTCTTCTATTATTTCTCTTGTTACTCCATACCTTTCCCTTGAAGCCTCAATGATCTTATCTCTATTTGAATTTTCAAGAGGATCTGGAGGAGGCAGCGTTTTTGATGAAAAAGGATGAGAAGCTATTCCATCAATCATAAGCTTTAAATAAATATTGTATTTTGGGAGGTTAACCAAATCTTCTACTACAAATTCTGGAGAAAATTCTTTTTCTAAGAATTCAGCATCTTCTGCTCCAACCCTGAAAGATACAATAGTTCCAACGTTTCCAAATACTGCATCTCTTACTGTTTCATCCATTTGAGAAATATACTGGTGGCCCAAAACAAGGCACAACCGGTATTTTCTGGCCTCAGATAATATGTTGGCAAAAGATTCAGTAGCAAAATTCTGGAATTCATCTACGTATAAATAAAAATCTTTTCTTTCTTCTTCTGGAATATCTATTCTAGACATGGCAGCCAATTGCAATTTAGTAATCAGCAAAGCCCCCAATAATCTTGAGTTATCTTCCCCTATCCTTCCTTTGGACAAATCCAATATGAGTATCTTTTGCTCATCCATGATTTTTCTCATATTGACTGTAGATTTTGTTTGTCCAATAATATTTCTTATTAAAGCGTTCGAAACGAACTGCCCTATTTTGTTTTGTATTGCAGCCGTTGCCTCTATTTCATAACGCTGGGTGTATCTTGAATATTCTTTTACCCAGAAAGACTTTACAATTGGGTCGGTAATTTTCTCAACTACTTTTGCCCTGTATTCTGGATCAGCAAGCATTCTATTTACTCCAAGCAACGTGGAATCTGGGTATTCTAAAAGAGCTAAAATGGCGTTGTTTAAAATATATTCCATTCTGGCTGACCATACATCAGGCCACACTTTCTTAAAAACGCTCATAAGCCCGTTTGCCACTAAGTGCCTGTATTTAAAATCAACCTTTTCCATGACATTAAAAGCAATCGGATAATCTAAGTCAGCTGGATTAAAAAATACGATATCTTTAATTCTTTCTTTAGGAATAAAATCAATCAGCTTTTGAGCACCCTCGCCATGAGGATCAAAATAAGCTATGCCGTGTCCATTTTGTATATCCTGGATAGCCATATTTTCCATCAAGTTGGATTTTCCCATTCCAGTTTTTCCGATAACATAAAAATGCCTCCTTCGGTCATCTTGCTTTATACCGAATCTCTTATTCTCACCCCTGAATGATGTATTTCCAAAAAATATTGTTTCTTTGTTTCTTTTTTCCATGAGATTATTATTCTATTGGTAAATTTGGCGGAGGTCCAGACCTTTTTGATTCAACCCTTGCCATCGTTGGCAAAACTGTTCCTGAAATTTTAATTGGGAAATGGAATAATGTTGCAAGCTCTTCGGTACTTAAGACAGAACCCTCTGTTTTCCTATTAGGAAAAAATGGCGGAAACCTTAACACATAATTCTTAAACATCCTTCTTGCTCTCATAAGAGGTATTCTTTTCCTGAAAAAATACTTGGTCTTTGGTCTTGAAGCGATAGAAAAGCTTATAAAATTCATATTCCTAGTTATAAAGTGAGAAAAATAAGTTCTGGTAAGAGTCTTATGAGCATCATTCCAATTTTCTAACCTGGCCGTATAAACGCCCCTAATGAAAGTCCTGAAATGAGGCTTTTTTAGTTTGTTTTCTATAGCTGTAATAATTTCTCTTTCTCCAGGAGTCAAAACCATCTCCCTTTCACCTTCTGATTCAGATTCAGTTCCTCTTACCCATTTATAGGTGACTTTTTCCCCAGAACCTTCTTTTTTAGGCCCAAAAATAATGTCATTCAAAATATATCCTATTTCGCCCATAAATGTATTAGCTTTTTTGGGAGCGGGTCTTTTAGCTATTTTTGATATTATCTCATTTGTCTGCTTCCTAAAAGCTGGTTCATATTTATCAGACGTCCCCATGATAATAAACTGAAACCAAAAATGCTCTCCTTTGCCAAGCTTTGACATGCTTTCTAATATAGAATTTATCGGATCTATCCTCTTTTCTTCTGCAGATATTCTTTCCCCCTGTGGCTCAAAAAAGTTTTCGTATGTTTTTATGGGATAAGGATTCTCCTTCTTTAAAAGAAAATTTTCGCCATAGGTATTCCACTCCTTATTAGGAATGTTTTGAGGTATATCTCTTGTATAATCTGGAGCAACACTGATTTCTAACTCGGGATAATGGCTATACAAAATACTTTCAAAATTTGATTTTTGAGCTTGAGGAATCCTGGCATAAAAATGCAACTCGCCCTCGGTGCTAACTATTTCAAAAGACATCCACTCGGGGCAATCAGCCAATCTGCCTTCAAACCATTTCTCTCTCCAGTTAGCCTCATCATAAAACGGCCCCCACATTGTTGAGAATATATCTTCCATGGCCTTTAATGGAGTTAAAATTTCTTTTGGAGGAATAATTTCTAAAACAATCCATTTTGCATTTGAATAAGCAAAGTCCCAAGTTATCCACCAAATATAAAGTTTCTTTACTTCTATAGAAAGAAAGAATGGCAGAAATACCCACCAAAATGGCCTCGTAAAAGGCAACCAAAGAATGATGGCCATTGGCACTATCCACCACATCATAGCAATGAAAATCTTATCTATCCAATTTACCCAGTTAGACTGATTTGGCATAAAAAATAATTTAAAGTTTAAATATCAAAGTGTAAAATTATAGAATCTATCGAAAATTTGTTTTACAAATTTTCGATACTTTAATTTTGATTTTTAATTTTTAAATTTAATATTCGACTAATGGACTTTGTATTTTATATAAAGCGTGAGTAAGAAGAAAATAAAAAATACTCCAAAAAAATATGGAAAAACATAAAGGGATGGCACTATTATTTCTGATATGTTTTTTTTCTTATAATAACCAGCGAACATCCAAAAAATAAACCATATCAATAATGCTAAAATAACAAAAAATAATTGGCCCCAAAGTAGGTAATCCATAATCTTATATATTATTAAAATTATAACTAAAAAACCAATTCAAATCAAATAAAAAAGAATAAACTTGCGTCTACTTTTAATTGTTTAAAAAAGATGAAAATGAAGATCAATTATAATGCTTGCTACAAGCGCAATAAAAGAAACTGTCACAATAAATGCTGAGTTAAACCGTGCCTTGGAAGTAAGACTCGTTTTTATTAAATAGGAAACAGCTGATTTTTTATCTCCCTGTATGTCGCTTTTTTCAATTACGTTAACCAAATCATAATCTTTTACTAATTTGGCCCGTTTCGTTTCAATGTGTGATCGGTGAGAGAAATATAAAATAAAACCAATAGTACCGATGTACCAAGCTATTTTTACTTCAAAAGGACTAAGAAACGGCGTAATTCTATAAGCAATCGTTGCAACGATGCCTGATATAAAGAAAAAAATACGTAAAAATGTAGAACCAGGATGAATGCTTTTTGTTATCGTATTATTTTCCATTTTTAATCAATTTTAATTTCTTTTGACGATTCCAGCTTTTAATCTCATTTTCTCTTTTACGGGCTTTAATGAACGTTTTAAATGTTTCAAAATATTTTAATGTAACAGGTCTCCTAATTTTTGTATAATGTGCTCCTGATTTTGACTCATTATGTTGCTTAATTCTTTTTTCAAGATTATTAGTACAGCCAACATATAAAGATTTATCCGAACATTCTAATATATAAATAAAATATTCCATATTTCACGACATTGCATCTTCGCACTGCGACAAATTGTATCTCCGCATTGCGATGCGGAGTAAGTGTTCGCCTGAATGCATCTTCTTGGTGCGTCTCGCAGCGCATCCGCGAAGCGAATTCAAGCTTTTTGAAATTATGAATTTCAAAAACTTTAATTCGGCTGCCGGGCTTGGATTCGAACCAAGGTATTCAGATCCAGAATCTGAAGTCCTACCACTAGACGACCCGGCAATAACTAAACTGTTAAATTTTCAAATATTTCTTTACTACAAAATAACTTGATGCAGCTCCAAGGCCAACACTGCAAAGAAGTTGAATTGGAATTATCAGCCAGAGATTTGATATGAAATAATTGAATAAATCAAATCCTGGCAAAATGATAGATATCCCTTTTGATAAAGAATAAGAAAACAGAAAAGCTATCAAGAAAGAAATCAGAAATGCAATTACTCCGAAAATTACTCCTTCTAAAATGAACGGAGCCCTTAAAAACCAATTTGATGCTCCAACTATTCTCATTGTTGTAATTTCATCTTTTGAGTTATCAATTACAAGCTTGATAGTATTAAATACCACAGAAATTGCTATTAAAACTAATAAGGCCCCCAAGACAATGCCGAATTTAGTTATATTAGATGTAATTGAAAAAACTTTTTCAATAGTAGCTTTTTTTTCAGAAAAGTCAACTTTTTCAATGAAATTGCTGAATTTGTCAGATTCTAACACATTAGAAATTTGTTGGTACTGAGCTGGATTGCCAGAAGTGATAATATTTAAAGAAGGTAAAAACGGGTTTCCCCCTACTTCTAATAATGCCCTGGAAAAAACATCGTTCCCTTGATGCTTTTCATTGAACTGGTTTAAAGCATCCTCTTTTGAAACATACTGAATGCTTTTAATGTCAGGAGAATTTTTCAATATTTCGTTTTTTATATTCATAATATCCTGTTCTGACGTATCTTCTTTAAAGTATGCTGTTATATCTATTCTTTCTTGCAATGTTTTTACTAAAAAATTGCTTGTGCCTCCAACCACAAAAAGTCCCGTGATTATGAGAGTAGTTATTGTGAGGACAAAAATAGCTGCAATTGAAGTTCCCTTGTTGCGATAAAAATCAGTAAATGCGAAATTTAAAGCTCTTTTAAAATCATTCGTCATGTGATTTTGCGAGTAAACGAGCAAAATCATGCCAGAATGTAAGCTTGATATATAAATTGCCTTATAGCTTATCTTCTGGCGATGCCTTGTTCGTTAGTTATTGAGCAAAGCGAGTAAATTCATGTCGTAATTGGAAAAGAATATATTTTTATACAGCTTTCTCCGATTACGACGATGCAATATTCGTTGAATTATTTTTTACTTTTAAATGATGAATTTACCCTTTGCTTCGTCTGACATCATTTTACCATTTTCTATGATTATCACCCTCTTGCCTAATTTATTTATTATATCTCTATCGTGCGTAGACAGTACAACCGTTTTGCCAGTTTTATTTATTTTCTCCAACAAAGAAATAACTTCATAAGCATTATAAGGGTCTAAGTTTCCCGTCGGCTCGTCTGCTATGATAACATCTGGATTGTTAACAAGCGCTCTTGCCACTGCCAGCCTCTGCTGCTCACCCCCTGAAAGCTCTTTGGGAAAATTATTCATCTTTTCTTGAAGGCCTATTGCCTCTAAAACTTTTGGGACAGATGAAATAATTTCTTCATTTTCTTTTCCTTCGACCGCCATAATATATGCTACATTCTCATAAACCGTCCTTGAGGACAATAATTTATAATCTTGGTATACAACACCAATTTTCCTTCGTATAAGCTGAATTTCTGTGCTGTCTAAATCATTAATATTTTTTTCTTCAAAAAAAACATTTCCGTACGTCGGTTTTTCTAATCCTAAAATAAGTTTGTTCAAGGTAGTTTTTCCAGCTCCTGATTTTCCGACAATAGATACGAATTCCCCTTCTTTTATTTCAAAAGAAATATCTTGTAGAACCGATATATTCGGAGGATATATTTTTGTTACGTTTTCAAACTTTATCATTATCATTTGATTTATAACTTCAATTCTGCATTGATAAAATCATCTATTTTTCCATCCAATACTCCTTCTACGTCAGAAGTCTCATATTGGGTTCTTAAATCTTTAACCATTTTATAAGGATGCACCACATACGACCTTATCTGGTTTCCAAAAGAAGCCGAAATAGAATCCCCTTTTATATCTTTTAACTTCTTTTCGTGTTCAGATTCCATTAACTTATGCAATTTAGAACGGAGTATTTTCATTGCATATTCTTTGTTTCTGCCCTGAGATCTTTCTACCTGAGAAGAAACTACAATCCCTGTGGGCAGATGAGTAATTCTAATGGCAGATTCTGTTTTATTAACATACTGACCGCCAGGTCCAGATGCGCGAAATGCATCTACCCTCAAATCATCTGGCTTTATTTCTACATTTTCATCTACTTCATCAATTTCTGGCAAAACATCAACTAAAGCAAAGGATGTATGTCGCAGTTTTTTAGCAGAAAACGGAGATATTCTTACAAGCCTATGAACCCCAGACTCATTTTTTAAAAAACCGTAAGCGTGATCCCCTTTTATTGAAATTGTAACTGATTTTGTTCCGATTCTGCCATCAGGGCCGCCGGCATCTCCGAATGACTGATGTAAAATACTAGCTTTAAACCCTCTAATGTCTGAATATCTAAGGTACATTCTTAAAAGCATCGTTGCCCAATCTTGGCTGTCTTGCCCTCCGGCTCCAGCAGATATTTCTAAAATAGCATTATTCTTATCATACTTTCCAGATAAGAATAATCTGAATTCCTCTTTTTCTAAATTGTGTTTTAATTCTTCAAATTTATCATTTAACTCTTTATTCAAATTTTCATCATCCTTTACCAACCCATTCAATTCCTTCAAATAAGACAGTTCTTTATTTAGTAGTTCCATTCTTTCTATCAATTCTTTCAATTCTGAAATCCTCTGGCTTACTTTAGCTGCTTTCTTATTATCATCCCAAAACCCAGTAGTTTTTGATTCACTTTCTAATCCTTTTAATTCTTTTTCTTTACCATCTAAGTCAAAGACGGTCCACCAAATAGTGAACCTGTTCCTCTATTTTTTCTATTTCCAATTCTAAATTTGAATCAGCCATAATTGGTGGAATTAATTTTTTCTTTTTGTCTTTTCTCTTTTTAAATAATAGCATTTTTAAGCGAATTAAAAAAGCCCAGTTAGACGTCTAACTGGGCTTTGACAACTGAGAACTGGCTTCGCCTCGGATCGACCACTTTAGGCGATTAAATATTGCGCCTTAACCCAAGCGCGGGGCGCCTTGTCGATCTTTTGAGTGAGTTAGACAACCGCAGCGTCTTCTTTGGTTATATAACTCTAAGAAGTTGCTCAATCAGCCATCGTGCGAGATTTCAAGCTGTGTCCGGACTTGAAATCCCTGATTTGTGCTAACCTCAATATATTGCATTTAATTTGAATTGTCAAGCGCACGTCAATATTATCTGACTGAATTATAACCACCTTGAATCCCTTTTTTTGAAAACACAACTTGCCAAAGTTCCATGTTACGCGCCCTAAAACTTCCTGCGCATGACAAAAGATAATATTTCCACATTCTGTAGAACCTTTCAGAATAATTCTGGTTTAAAGAGCTCCAGTTGTTATTGAAATTTTCAAACCAAGCCATAAGAGTTTTATCATAATAAGCTCCAAAATTATGCCAGTCTTCCATAACAAATAAACCTTCAACAGATTTGCCTATTTTACTGACCGATGGCAGCATTCCATTTGGAAATATGTATTTTTCCATCCACGGATCACCGGAAACATAAAATTCGTTTGAGCCTATCGTATGCAACAGAAATAAGCCATTATCATTCAGCAATTCGCTTACTTTTTCCATAAAAGTCCTGTAGTTTTTAAACCCAACATGCTCAAACATTCCCACAGAAACCACATGATCAAATTTCCCCTTAAGTAGCCGATAATCTTCAAGTAATATCTCAATATCAAGCCCTTTCGTATTTTCTTTTGCAAAGTCAGCCTGTTCTTTAGAAATGGTAATTCCCATTCCTTTAGCTCTATATTTTTCAGATGCATATTTTAAAAGACCTCCCCAACCACATCCTATATCAAGAATTTTCTGTCCTGATTTCAATCCTATTTTTTTGCAGATTAAGTCATATTTTGCAAACTGCGCATCATCTAAATTATTGGTGTCTTTCCAGTATCCACAGCTATAAGCCATGCTTTTGCCAAGCATGGCCTTGTAAATATCATTTCCTATATCGTAATGCTTTTCTCCCACTTCAAAAGATCTTGAAAAAGACTGCATATTAAAAATTTTAGCTTTTATAACAGAAATAAAAGCTGGGAAAGATACATAAAAATTTTTCACGATGTCCGATTCAAACATTTTACTAAAAAACTGGTCTAAAGCTTTCACCTCCCACCAGCCATCCATATATGACTCCCCTGCTGCCAAAGAACCTTCAGCAAGAACTCTAGAATAAAGCCGTTCATCTTTTACCTGTATATCAAAATCCCTTGAGCCATTAATCTCTATACCAGCCCTACTTAATAGTTCTTTAATTTGTTCTTTATGATTCATTGTAGTGTGGAGCCGCTTACAAGAATTGAACTTGTGTCCATGTTTACCCTTCACCTTTTGGAGCCACCTCCGAGATTCGAACTCGGGACCCACGCTTTACGAAAGCGTTGCTCTACCACTGAGCTAAGATGGCACCAAAAGGTGAAGGGCTTGCTCCAGCATTGCTTTACCACTAAGCTAAAGCGGCAAATAAGAGCGGGTAACGGGAATCGAACCCGCACTTTAACCTTGCCTGCCCGCCATCGCTCGACTGAGCGGGATACGAGAATCGAACTCGCGCATGTTGCTTGGGAAGCAACCGTACTGCCACTGTACTAATCCCGCTCGCTCAGGCGATAGCAGGCGGGGGAAGGATAAGTTCTACCACTGAACCATACCCGCACTTCATATTGCTTTGCAATATTCAGTGTAAACTATTCATTATTTAAACCAGCTTACCACCGAATTCCAAAAATTTCCAATTCCAGCTATCCATAACTGAAAAATATTATTGTTATTACCTTGCTTTGGCTGATTATCGGTTGATTTTATGAAAGAAACTACATTCTCGCCGGGTTTTTGCAGATCTAATTCTTCCCTGGCAACTTTTTCTATGTATATTTGGTTATTTGCATTTTGTATGCCTTCATTCAAGCTGACTTTTTTGTCTTGCAGTTCTTGTATCTTTTTTTTTAGGTCTTCTATTTGGGTTATATATTTTTGCTTTTTCTGGTAAATTTTAACATTGGCAATTACCAAAACAATAACAATAAATAAAATAAAAACTCCCCCCATGATAATAAAAAGCTGCCTTCTTGGATCTCTCTTTTGTTTTCTTAAGAAATCTGATACCATTATACTTATATTTTAAATAATTATGAACTCTTCACCCTTCGCAAGGCAGAGAGTTATCATAGATTAAATACTAACGAATCAATATTTCAATTTAGAAAAAATACATTCGTTAGGGTGAAGAGTGAAAATAAAACCTAAAAAAATATTCAATATAATCTGGATTATTCTAATAAGCTTAGTTGCTTTAAGCACTATTTTTTGGTCAGTAGGAATTGGTTTTATTAGATAGCTACATTTTTGATTGCGCTATCGTAGTCATCTAATATTTTCTTAGCTTTTTGAAGATCTAAATTATAGTCTAAATTATAAACTATTTCATTCCTAATTTCGTGATCTTGTAAAATATCTTCATAATTAGGCATTATTTTTTTCCCTATCTTGTTAACCAAATCTTCAAAATCCTCCCCCTTATAACCCCCCTCCCTTAAAACTTCTTGCAGTAAATCATCTGCCTCTACAATTGAAAGTTTATAATCCTTTTCGCTGCCAGATTCCGTTTTCTTTATTATTCTTCTTAGGTGACTATCAATTGAACTGATTTCAGCATTACTTTCTGAAAAAAGATCAGATACATTTCTGCTGAATTGGTATTTTATATAGCTGCTGTTGATATAAAAATATATCGTCAAGCAGAAAAACAATATCGTGAAGATAATAAAAAATATTTTCAATGGCAAAAGGCTATTTTGCAAGTCTGAAGAAACTAAAAAATCCATGAAATCTTTGATTCCAAGTGAGCTATATATATAATCCCATTTTTCAGCCGTTGTAAGATGACTTATATCCATATTTTTCTAAAAATTAAGCGACACTAATTACGAATGACACACTAATGTACTAATATCATATTCGTATATTCGAGTGATATTTGTATATTGGAGTCGCCCTATAACTATTTTAGCATATTTTCCAATTGAGCTGCTACACCAAGCAATTCATGGTCTTTAAAATAATTTCCTATGATATGGAGTCCTACGGGTAGTTTTCCAATTTTACCACAAGGCATGGAAAGAGCAGGCAAACCAGCTAAATTAACAGCAACCGTGTATATGTCAGCTAAATACATAGATAAGGGATCTTCTGTTTTTTCACCAATTTTAAAAGCCGGAAAAGGAACTGTTGGTCCTAATATCACATCAACATTTTCAAAAGCTTTTTTAAAGTCGCTTTTTATCAAATCCCTTACCTGGAGGGCTTTTTTATAATAAGCGTCATAATATCCAGAAGATAAGCTGTACGTTCCAATCATAATTCTCCTTTTAACCTCCGTTCCAAAACCCTTTCCCCTGCTCTTTAAATAAACATCCAATAAGTTTTCTGCATTTTCTGACAGTCCATACCTCATACCATCATATCTTGCTAGATTAGCTGATGCTTCAGATGGAGCTATAATGTAATAGCAAGCCAAAGCATATTCAGTCGTAGGCAAGCTTATCCCAATAATTTCAGCTCCTTTCTCTTTCGCTTTCTCTATCGCATTTTTTATTATTTTTTCCACTTCAGGATCTAAACCTTCTGTAAAATATTCTTTTGGTATCCCAATTTTTAAGCCTTTCAAATCTATCTTAGACTCTTGGAAGATATAACCAACCGAGGTTGCATCACTTGGATCTTTTCCTGATATTGTTTCAAAAATAATTTTCGCATCTTCAACATTTTTTGCTAAGGGACCCGCCTGATCTAAAGAAGATGCAAAAGCAATCAGCCCATATCTTGAAACTGCACCATAGGTTGGCTTAAATCCTACTACTCCGCAAAAAGAAGCTGGTTGTCTTATTGAACCGCCAGTATCAGTTCCTAAAGCATAAAGCGCTTGATCAGATGCAACTGCAGCAGCTGAACCTCCAGAGCTTCCGCCAGGAACTCTCTCTAAGTCATTTGGATTTTTTGTAACACCTAAAGCCGAGTTTTCAGTTGAACCGCCCATAGCAAATTCATCTAAATTAGTTTTTCCCAAAATGACAGCTCCCTGATCTTTTAACTTTTTTATCACCGTAGCATCATACAGAGCCGTGTAATTCTCCAGAATTTTTGAAGTAGCTGTACATTTTTGATCCTTAACTAATATATTATCTTTAATTGCACATGGAATTCCACAAAGCATGGGAAAATCCCGTCCTTTCGCAATTCTTTCATCGGCTTTATCTGCCTGCTCTAAAGCTAATTCCTCGGTTATAGAAAGATAAGCACCTATTTTAACATCTTTTTCTTTTATCTTGTCTAAAAAAGCCTGGGTTAATTCCCTGCTGGTAAACTTTTTGCTTTTCAACCCTTCGTGAGCTTGTCTAATTGTTAAACTAGTTAAATCCATTAAAGTTAAAGAACTTGTTTTACTTTTATGTAACCATCTTTTTCATTAGGAGCTGCCTTAATTAAATCCCCCGCTAAATTATTATTTTCTTCTAAAACAAGATCTAATCTTGTTTTGCCATGAGGGATTGAATGGCTAAGAGTTTTTAATTTTGATGTATCTGCCTTTTTTAATAGGTCAAAATAATCCAAAATAGATGACAAATCTTTTTGCATTTTTTCTATTTCCTCTTCTGTTAGCTCTAACCTAGCTAATTTAGCTATATGAATAACTTCATCTTTGGATATCATAAATTTGCTACATGTTCACCCAGTCAAATAATTTAGCTTCGCTAAATTATTTGACTGGGTGAACCTCTTCTTTTGAAATCACGTTAAATTATTGTAACAGAATTAGTCTCAAAATAAAAGTTTACACCCTATTTTAATTATGATAGATTTATATAATTGTGTACGCCCTTTGAAAATTTCACAGAACCTTTTCTCGAGGAGAAAATCGTGATAGCTAACAGAATCGTTGCAAGCTCATTTGGAAGTGCATTGTTATTTGCATATATCGCTGATTATTTTTGTGCAAAAGGACCAATTCTATATCTTTGTTTCGCCGCCGGAGTAACGTTTGGAATTTGGTTAACTATCACAAATTACAGAAAAGGAAGGAAGGATTCCCATGAAATTAATCAATGACTTCGATTCGAGCAATGAAGATTCTAAAATTCAATATAGAGAAAAATCGGATGGACTACTATTATTAATTTTGTGGATCATACAAGCTATTGCTAGTACACTACATGGCATTGCTATGCTAGCAATTTTGTGTGGTGACATAATATTTGCAATCCTTACCTTTATTGCAGGGTGGATAATCATTATATATTTAAAAACATCTCGTGTAATAAAAATGTCAAAAAGGCCCTGATTCTGACGGAATCGGGCTCTTTTTTTACAAAATTCTATTTTCTATTTTCTAAATTCTATTTTCTAAATAGGCGCTCCCCACTCTTCATCCTTAGTAACAAGGTTAGACAACTCTTCTATATTTTCTAAAGCTATTCCACAACCTCTTACAACAGCAGTTAGAGGATCATCGATAATTTTACAAGGCATTTTTGTCTCTTTTGAAATTAAAATATCCAGTCCTTTCAATAAACTTCCTCCGCCAGCTAAATAAATTCCATTGGTCATGACATCAGCCAATAATTCTGGAGGAGTTTCTTCAATGGTCGTCTTAATGGCGGCTACAATCTGTTTTACTGACCTGTCTAAAGCCCTCTGTATGTCATCATTAAACACCACTACTTCTTCTGGAAGGCCGGTAACCAAGTTCCTACCCCTCATTGGCATCTCTCTCTTCTCCTTCAAAGGCAGAGCCGAACCAATGCTTATTTTTATTTGTTCTGCAGTCCTTTCCCCTATCAAAAGCTTGTACTCTTTTTGGGCAAATTGGATAATATCATCATTCAATTTATCTCCGGCAACTCGTAAGCTCTTAGAGGTAACTATTCCTCCCAGAGATATTATTGCAACTTCAGTTGTTCCTCCTCCAATATCAACGATAAAATTTCCCCCGGCTTCCTGTATGGGTAACTTCGCTCCAATAGCTGAAGCCAAAGGTTCTTCAATTAAGTAAACAGTTCTGGCACCTACGTTTTTGGCAGCGTCTCTGACGGCTTTTCTTTCAACTTCGGTCACTCCGCAGGGAATCCCAATAATAACCCTTGGCGAATATCCTAAGCCAAATACTTTTTTAGATCCAGCTACAGCTTTCTCAATGAAATACTTTAACATCTGCTCGGTTACTTCAAAGTCAGAAATAACGCCGTTCACCAAAGGCCTGGTAGCTGTAATATGAGAAGGAGTTCTTCCCACCATTTTTTTAGCCTCTTCGCCAATAGCCAAAACCTGTCCCGTCTTGTTATTGATAGCTACAACCGAAGGCTCGTTGATGATGATTCCCCTGTCTTTCACATAAACTAAGGAGTTGGCGGTACCTAAATCAATTGCCATATCCAGCGACAGGAATGAAAATAATTTTTTTATCTTATTTAACATGTAACTTCTTAATTAGTTGGCTGATTTTTATTAATTCAGACTTACTACTATTCCTCTTTTTAAGTTCAACAGATTTTTTGGCCAATGTCTTTTCAGATACAATGACCCTATAAGGGATTCCTAACAAATCAGACTCTGCAAATTTTTCTCCAACTGATTTGTCTTTCCTATCATCATATAATACTTCAATATTATTTTTTTGCAAATCTTTGTATATTTTTTCAGATTCCTTTGCAACGTTCGGCTTGTTTTCTATCTGAATTAAATGTACTTTGAATGGAGCTATGGTTTCAGGCCAGATGATTCCATTTTCATCATGAGATGCCTCAACTACTGCCCCCATGACTCTGCCTAACCCTATTCCATAGCATCCCATTAAAACAGTTTTATCTTCCCCGTCTCTGTCGGTAAACTTTAAATCAAAAGGCTTTGAAAAACCTGATCCTAATTTAAAAATATTACCTACTTCAACTGCTTTTTTTTCATCAAAATCACCGCTCTTGCAACTTGGGCAAACAGAATTCTCTGATTTAATTTCCTTATTTATAGAGGTCTTACATTTTTTGCAAATATAAATGATATCTTCTCCAGCTTCTGTTATCATCTGGAATTCATCTGAATACTTCGAAAAACTTCCACCAGAAGCTAATGTCCTATACGTTATATTACCCACTCCCAACCTTTTAAAAATTCTTTCGTAAGACTTTGCTGCTATTTCATAATATCTATCAAGATCTGCCTGATTTGCATGAAAAGAGTACAAATCCTTCATTAAAAACTCCCTTGTCCTTAAAAGACCCGATTTAGCTCTCAATTCGTCCCTGAATTTAGTTTGTATCTGAAATACATACAATGGCAGATCTTTATAAGAGAATACTATTTTCTTTGCTAGAGGAGAAACAACTTCTTCATGAGTTGGCCCTAGTGCATATTGTTTATCTCCAGATCCTTCAACCTTAAATAAAATATCCAAATTATCCCATCTTCCGGTTTTTAACCAATTTTCTTTTGGCTGTAAAACAGGCATTAATAATTCCTGGCCGCCGATACCTACCATCTCTTCTCTGATGATATTTTCAATATTTTTTAAAACTTTAAATCCCAAAGGCAAAAAAGTATAAACGCCAGCCATAAGCTGGTCTATAAAGCCAGCTCTCATCAAAAGGTCATGAGATACGGATTCGGCATGAGAAGATTTATTCCCGCCTGCAACGCTTTGCGTAGCACTGCGGGCAGGTTTTGTAGTTTTATAAAAAAGTTTAGATTGTAGCATGATTTTGTGAGCAAGCGAGCAAAATCATGCCGGAAGATAAGCTTGATATATCGATTGCTTTGTAGCTTATCTTCCGGCGATGCCTTACTCGTTAATTGTTGAGTGAAGATGCCTTGCTGATTAATATTTAAAGGCTGGCTTTTCCAATGAACACAAACTAGATGTCAATTTTAGTTTGTGTTCCAGAGATCGACAACTCTTGGAACATCAAATTTGACGGTTATAAAAATTGACATGGTTATCAATACAAAGAAGAAGAAAATGGTAAGTCCCTGCTCCCATTTTACCGGCACAGGTTTTTTTTGTATTTTTTCTATAATTAAAAATAACAATTTCCCTCCGTCCAATGCCGGAATTGGGAATAAATTAAATATTGCCAATAAAACTGACAAAGATCCTATGAAATAAAGGAAAAATCCAGGCCCGAAATCAGCAGCTTTAGAAAGGAATATAGTAATTCCAACGGGGCCAGCAACTTCAGCTCCTTGAGGCAGACCAGAACCTTTTATTAATCCAGATACTACATTAAATATTCCCACTAATGCCTGCCAGGTTACTTCTCCGGTATACATTATGCCTTTTAATGGTGCCTCGTACCATGGATATTTATTGATTACATTTGCAATCCTTTCTAATGAAACCCCCGTAGGACCTTGGTCTTCAGGATAAGAAACCCTTGGAATCAAATTGAATTCCATATCATTTCCTTGTCTTTTTATCCCTAAGGTTATGGTTTTTCCCTTGTTATCTTGAATAAATTTTTGAAAATCGGAAATTTTATTTATTTTGACTTCTTGATCGTTAGATGTTGCTCTTATGATATCATCTCCTGATTTCAAACCTGAAATTTCAGCAGGCGAATTTGGCAGAACATTTATTATAATAACTTGGGTGCTCGTTATTCCAATAACATCTTGATCTCCAATAGGAACATTCGCTCCAATTCCAAAAGCCACAGAAAAAATAATTACAGCTCCGACCCAAAAAGCGATGACTCCTCCTAACACGATTAAAATTCTTTTCCAGATAGCCAAGTTGGCAAACGACCTATAATCATCAACACCTAGGACGGGAGCTCCCGCTTCGCGGGAATCTCTCGCGTCCAGACCCTCTTCCCCATAAATCTTAACAAAAGCTCCAAGCGGGATTAAATTCAAAGAATATTCTGTCTCTCCAAATTTTTTGCTAAAGATTTTCGGCGGATATCCTATACCAAATTCCTCAACTTTTACTCCGAATTTTTTAGCTATGATAAAATGGCCAAATTCATGGATAATCATCAAGACTATCAAACTAAAAAAAGCAATTAATAACGTTAAAATCATTTTATCAGCGACACTAATTACTAATTGCACACTAATTTACTAATAATACTAATATTCGTAAATTCGGGTGTCATTCGTATATTGGGGTCGCTTTACATTACTTCAGACTTCTTTTTCTCTATAAGGTTTTTTATTTTTTCTGAATATTCATCAATCAATTTTTGCAGTTCGTCTTTACCTCTGAATTTGTCATCTTCGGTAATCTTTTTTTCTTTTTGGGCTGCTTGTATTTTATTCCACGTATCTTCCCTTTGACGTCTCATTACCTGCTTTGTATCTTCTGCCTTCTCGTTTAACACTTTTACTAAGCTATTCCTGTATTCTTCTGTCAGCAAAGGCAAACTTAACCTTATTACATTTTTATCAACCGCAGATGACATGCCAAGGCCCGATTGCGAAATTGCTTTTTCTATCGGCTCTATGTATGAAACATCCCACGGTTGTATGACAAGCTGATTTGATTGCGGAGAAGAAATAGCAGCCAGTTGTTTTAAGGCAAACTTGTTTCCAAAACAATCTACCTGTATATCCTCAATCAAGGCTGGAGTTGCCCTTGATGTTCTTATTTTTGTCATTTCAGATTCCAAAAATTTAAATGACTTTTCAAACTCTGGCCTTGTTTTGTCTATGAATTCTTTGTAACTCATAAAAAATAATTCAAAATTTAAATATCAAAATGTAAAATTTTGTATCGCGCTTTCCGCCTTCGCTGAAGTTTCGGCGGACAGACGCGCGGTTTATTTTCAAAATTTTTAATTATAATTTTGATTTTTGATATTTGATTTTTGCATTTAATATTATATTTCTATTAATAAAACTTCTAATGCCAATTTATTGTTGACGTTGGTTATGTAAGATTGGCTGTTTATATATTCAATCAGTTCTAAGATATTCTTTATTTTAGAAATTGGGTAGTTAATTTCTTTACCTATTATCTTTTCTAACATCAACTGCCTGAAATGTTTTCTCAAAGCCATTAATATTTTGTCAAAATTTTCAGAATCTAAATTGGCATTTTTTGTGTATTGAAATTTTTCAGCTAAAGACGAGTTCATTATCTTTTCCAAATTTCTTATTATCAACTCTTCATCTTTTGAAATCTCATATGTTCCGTTGTAAAAAAATCTTAATTCCTGGCACCTAGAAAGAACTGTCTGCAGTAAAAGGGAAGGCCTAGATGAAACAAGAATGATGATTGTTTTTCCTTTCGGCTCCTCAAGGGTTTTCAAGAAGCAATTTTGAGCTTCAAAAGTCATCCTTTCTGCATCTTTAACGATTACTGCTTTATAATTTCCATAATAAGGCATCAGAGAAAGAAAATCCTGGACATCTCTTACCTGCTCTATTTCAATAGACATCATATCTTTTTCGTTTTCTGTAGAGCTTTTACTATCTTTAGACCTTACCATTTTTAAATCTGGAAAATGTTCAGCTTCAATCATTTTACAATAATTGCAGGCATTGCAGGGCTTTTCTGAATTCTGACAATTGATCAATTTTAAAAATTCTTTTGCAAAAGATGTCGTATCTGCTTCTTTTTGTCCTGAAAATAAATAAGCATGTGAAAGCTGATTTTTTTCTAACGTATCCTTTAAAAAGTTCCATTGCTTTTGGTGCATAAACTTTCAGCGACACTAATTACGAATTGCACACTAATTTACTAATATATTCGTACATTCGGGTGATATTCGTATATTGGAGTCGCTTTACTTTTTGGTCATAACAACTTTCTTATAATCTTCTAAGTGTTCTAAAACAGCTCCTGTTCCTTTTATGACACAAAACAAAGGTTCTTCGGCAATAAAACAAGGGACTCCGGTACTCTGGGCAACCAACTCATTAATTTTTGGAAGTAAAGCTCCTCCTCCAGCCATAATAATCCCCTTGTTCATAATATCAGCTGAGAGTTCTGGGGGTGTTTCAGACAACACCATTTTTGCAGCTTGTATAATTTCTGCCAACACATCTGAAATAGCTTCACACACTTCATTACTTGATATCTTGATGTTTCTTGGAAGACCCAAAATCAAATCTCTTCCCTGTATTTCCATATATCTGGGTTCTTTTTGAGGTAAGGCCGTTCCTATTTTTATTTTTATTTCTTCTGCCGACTGAGTTCCAATAGCTAGGTTATATTTCTTTTTCATGTATTCTGCGATCGCCAAATCAATCTTATCACCAGCCACCCTGACAGAATGAGCCGTCACAATTCCTCCTAGAGAAATAACAGCTACTTCAGATGTTCCGCCGCCAATATCGATGATCATGTGTCCTGAACATGAGTTAATGGGAATACCAGCTCCAATAGCAGCTAGAATAGGTTCCTTTGCCACAAAAGCTTGCCTTGCGCCAGCAGACATAGCAGCTTCAATTACAGCTCTTCGCTCGGTACTGGTAATACCAGCTGGGACTGAAACAACTAACTCTGGCTTGAATAATCTAAAGTTAGGAGTTGTTTTTGCAATGAAATGGCGCATCATGGCCTGAGTTACTTTGTAATCTGCTATGACACCATCTTTCAAGGGCCTGTAGACTTTTATATCAGCTGGAGTTCTACCAATCATTTCTTTTGCTTCTTCTCCTACCGCTAAAATTCTGTTTTCTGAAATCGAAACTGCAACCACGGATGGTTCTGATAGAACCAAACCCTTGCCCTTCACATAGACCAATGAATTACAAGTTCCAAGATCAATTGCAATTTTATTATTAAACATAATATATAATTTAAAGTGTAAATATCAAAATATAAAGTGACAATGCAAAATGATAAAGATTAAAAATTATAATTTTTGATACCTTAATTTTTATTTTTGATCTTTGATTTTTAAATTCAATAAAATTAAGAATTAATTCTCTTAATATCTGCTCCAAGCTTCTGTAATCTCTCCTCTATCTTCTCATATCCCCGATCAATTTGAAAGATATTATTGATCGTTGTAGTTCCTTCGGCCATTAATCCAGCTACAACCAAACAAGCTCCTGCTCTAATATCTGAAGAATCAACCGTTGTTCCGATTAATCTTTTCGGTCCAAAGACAAATGCTCTATGGGGATCTACAATTTCAATGTCAGCCCCCATTTTTTTTAACTCATGAAGGTAGCTGAGCCTATTTTCATAAAGAGGATCATGTATTAACGTCTTGCCTTGAGCCTTAATTAACAGAGGAATGATGATCGGCAACAAGTCAGTTGGAAAACCAGGATGAGGCAGAGCTTGCACTTTAGTTGAAGCCAAGTGTGGAGAATGTAAAACTTTTATTTGATTTTCTCCCCGTTCCATGTTAACTCCTATTTCCTCTAACTTTGCTAAAAATAAATCTAAATGAGAATGGTCAACATTTTTTACTATTACATCTCCTGGAGTTAAAGCGGCAGCTACAATAAACGTACCAGCTTCTAAGTAATCTGGAGAAACTAAATATTCAAAGCCATGCAATTTTTCTACTCCTTCTATTGTAATATCATGCGTGCCATGACCATGAACCTTAGCCCCCATTTCATTTAAAACTATTCCAAGGTCTTTCACATGAGGTTCTGCCGCTGCTCCTTTGATAATCGTAGTTCCCTTAGTAAGAGAGGCAGCCATCATTAATACTTCGGTAGCCGTAACAGAAAACTCATCTAACACAATTTCTTTCCCCTTGAGATCTCCTCTTTTTACTTCGTAATAATTATCCTTCTTTTCTATGTTAGCGCCTAACTTATTTAAGACTTTTGTATGCAAACTAATAGGCCTTAATCCTATCTTATCCCCTCCTGGAGATGGAAATATAAAATTTTCTGATCTTAATAAAAGAGAACCTATTAACAAAACTGACATCCGGGTTTTAGAGAAACTTTCAAAATCTAATTTCTCAGCATTAACATTTTCAGCTTTTATCTTAATTTTTCTGCCTCCTAAATTTTCTATCTCAACACCAAGGCTTTTTAGTACATTGAGTATATTGTTAATGTCTTGAATTTGGGGAAGATTATCAATGATACACGCTTCTTTCGTAAGCAATGCAGCTGCCAAAACAGGACCCGCTGCATTCTTAGATCCCATAACTTCTATTTCTCCTTGAAGAGGTTTATTGCCTTTTATGATAAATTTTTCTGCCATAGATAATTGATATTATGTTATTTTTACTATGGTGTCAATTGAAACAAAAAACGCTCAGAAGAACGTATTTTTATACCAAATTATTACTTTATTCCCAGTTTGTCTTTAACTCTCTGAACCACAGCGTCAATATGAACATCTACTTTAACGATATAATCTGACTCCCCGACTGCCTCTAACGCCTGACTTATATGAAGCGGATCTTTCATATTTGTCAGAAAAATAATTTTAGGACTCAATCCGTTTTCTTTTATTTTTTTTGCCATTTCAATCCCATCCATTTTAGGAAGCTGAATATCTATTAAAATAAGGTCGGGCTTTTCCTTATCAGCTTTTTCTAATCCCTGTTCTCCATCCTCTGCATAAAATACCTCTAATCCCTGATTATCAAAAATTTGCCTTAAAGACCATAAGAAACCTTTATCATCCTCTACAATAAGTATTTTCTTTTTTTCATCAGCCATAATAATTTAAGGTTGCAAGTACTTTTTTACCAATTCTACTATGTCTATAGGCATCACATTGGCTTTTATGATAAATTCGTCTGGCTTTATTCCTTCTGGCAAATCAGCTCCTATATTTTCTTTATTTGTCATGATAAAAACTTTTATATCCTTTGTAGCATCATCTGACTTAATTTTCTTTAACAAATCTATGCCATCCATATCAGGTAGTATAAGGTCTAAAAGAACAACTACCGGCTTATCAGATTTTCCATTTTTGATTTCTTCTATTATTCTTAAGGCATCTTTGCCCGATATAGCAAAATCTACATCAAAATGAAACTTAGCAAAAACAGTTTTATAAATATCCAATATCGCTACATCATCTTCTACAATCAGAATTTTATTTTTTTCTTTTTTCATGTGATTTTATGAACGAAGTGAATAAAATCATGTCGTAATTCATAACAGATAGATTCTTATACCTTGAGTTATGAATGGTGGCATGCCTTATTCGTTAATTATTGAGCGAGGCAAATGAAATCACTTCGGAAATGAGGGCGAATACAATCTTATGCCTTTAGCCCTAATTTCCGTGGCAATACCTTACTATTATCACCTCATTGCTCGTTATATTAATAGTTCAATTCAATACCCCAATATACACAATTTTTAAATTATTGGAAAGGGTTTGAAGGATTATTTGAAGGATAATTTTTAAAGAAATCATCTTGAGTCTGCCATTTCTTTATAATAGTATCATAAGCTTTCTTCTGAAGTCCTACGGAAGAATCGGTTATTTCGGGTTCTTTAATTTCAACTGAAATAACGTATTGGTATATTAAAAACTCCGCAAAAATCATTTCTATAAAAAGTATCACTAAAATAAACCAAAATGCTTGCTTGCCTATGGTCCAGACTAGCTTCTTAAGCATGCTCTCTAGGTTGTGTATTATTGGTGTAATAGAAAATGAACTAAGATTAATTTTCATCGTTATTGATTAGCAACATAGATTAATAATTTAACATCAACAGATTCTGGATTATTTTTGCCTCCATTAAGTTCTTTTGGTAACTGAGCTATTCTTAATTCCTGAACTTTAACCAGGTATGGACCACGCTCTAAATCATCTAAAAATTTAAGAATGTTACTAAATTTTCCTTTAGCTTCCAAATCAAAAGTAGATGCATTTACACCGGGAGAAATTTCATTTTTTGCATTAGTTAAAAGATTAGTGTCGAGCGTTATAGTGTTACTAGATGTGGCATCTTCTAAAAACTTAATAAAATCAATTGGACTAGAAGGATCAATAAAAAGTTGTTTTACCTTATCAAGATTAGGTTTATAGGTTTGATAGTCGCCCTTAAAGATACTTACCGCAGCATTTTCTTTGTCAGCAAGCGCTAATGCTTCTTTATTAGCTGCAATTTTATCAGAGTTTGTTTGAATATCTATGAGTGTAGGGTAAATCAAAAATGCAATAGCTAATCCAGCTATAATAATAAATACCATTGAGAGGGTTTGAATTTTATTAATTAGAAATTTCATTGATTCAATACTTCAAAGGTTATGTAAAAATTAATGTTCTTAGCCTTTATCCATATATCAGGAGGGAAATACACATTCTGAATTTTAGCGCCCGATGGTAATGCTTTTTCGCCCTCAAGGGTATTTTTAAAGGTTTGCAAGTTTTCTCTGGTATCACTAAGGCCATCAAGGGTAACCTTAACTCGACCCGCTTCTTTGGTAGTTTGAATTGTCATATCAATTAATGATAATCCTGCAGGTCGCTCCATCGTTGAAATAAATCTCAAAATATCAGAAAAATATATTTGTTTATTATAAAAATTATTCGCCTTAATCAAATAACCATTATCAGTTTTTATTTCTTCCTTTAAAGAAACTAATTCTGGATTAATAGACTGCTGATCAGCACTATTTGATACAGCATCTTGCGAGACAAGGCTTTCTAAAATATAAAATTTTAAGGCAAATAAAACCAATATTAAATAAACCAGCGATATTACAACAATATTGCCTAATACAAGAACTAATTTTATGTTCTTTTCTCGTAGTAATTGTTCTTTTTCTTTTTCTGGTAAAAGGTTAATCATCTAATGAATTTAAAATTTGAAATTTGAAATTAAAAATTTTCGTTGGCCGCCCTTAATGCTAAGCCAATAGCTGTCGTAAAAGATAACGCTTTTTCTTTGGGAATACTCAAAGGACCTTTCGTTGGGACTTTTACATTAATAAATGGGTCACCAAATTCTATGGGAGTCTTTAATTCTTCAGTAAGGAATTCCACGAGACCTTTTAAATTTGATCCCCCACCAGACAAAACAATCTTCTCTATTTTTTTATCACTAGAAAAGTCCTCATGAGAGATATGGCCTTTGTAAAAATTGATGTAACGCTTAATTTCATCAGCTAAGTTAGCCATAATAGGACTTAAGCACTCCTTTACATCATATTTTTTCTCTTTTCCCGGCACAAGTCCACATTTCATTTTTAATTCTTCGGCTTCAGCCATACTAATTTTTAACTTTTCAGAAATTGTTTTAGTCATTTGACCAGAATATACTGAAAGAGAGCTCGTAAAACGTATTGAACCTCCAGAAAAAATAATAAAACTGGTGTTATCTTGCCCTAAATCTATAAAAATAGTAGGTGGAAAACTTTTTTTATCTTTAACCAAAGCCCTAACGGTAGCCTGAGATTCTACTTCTAAAATATATGGTACCAATTTGGCTTTTTTGATTGAATACACATAGGTATCAACAATTGGCTTTGGCATAACGTTAATCAATACATCTACATGGTTTGCCTCTCCGTCTTTATGGCTATCAATAATTTGAAAATCTAAATAGACCTTATCAATAGTTAAGGGTATATAATTTTCTGCTTCAAAAGGAACCGCGGACTTTAATTCCTTTTCAGTCATCTTGGGCATTTGAATCACTTGGGAAAAAGATTTTTCTTCTGGCAACGACATAGCCACATAATTATTGGCTAACTTCGCTCCTTTCGCCGTGTTGACTGCAGATTTAATTACGTCACTTAAAGCATCTTTATCTTGAACGGTGCCTTCTTTTATGATTCCAGGTTTTATTGAGACTTCATTTAAAGAAACCAACTTAAACCCTTTTCGGCTTTTTCTAAGCTTTACAATTTTCAAAGACAAATCATTGATATCTAAACCAAATACTTCTGGTTGTAAATTTAAAAATTTAAACATTATTTATTTTAAACACGAAAAAACTTATTTCTATACTTATTATAGCATTAACAACTCAATCGTTCATCTTTGTTGTTTTACTTTTCAAGTGGTAAACGTTTTCTAAACCATCGCACCAAAAAAATTACCAAAATAAATACCCCAACAATAATAAAAATCGTCTGAAATAGATTGCTTGAATGATGATTATCACTAGTCATATTAGAAAGTATATTATTTTCTTTTGTGTTTGTTTGGCCATTATCAAAAGCACTCGTGCTAGGTTGCGTATTACTATCAGCTCGATTCACATTACTAGAAATATCTGGAGCAACATCTTGAGGCATAGGTTGTAGCGTTTTTCCGTCAGGAAAAACAGCTTGGATTCTAGCAAACGAAACCAAGGGAGATACCAAAAAGAAAAATCCTAATATAAATAACGTAATATATTTTTTATGCATCATAGTATTTAATTACTTACCCAGCTTAATAATTGGTAGTCAGAAGCAGAAAGCGGGAAATTTGGCGGTGGCCCATACAAAAGATTACTATCATAATTAGAAGCAGTATTAGTATAGCCAGATAGCACCGTTCCAGAACCATTAACCCAGGTCCACGTCCATTGATTGAAGGTCATGATCGTTCCATAAATAGTAATGCTATTTTTAATAACGCCAGAATAATAAAAGAATTGCACGGCTCCGTTTTGCGCAATAAGTGCTGCATCAACTTCTAAATTAGTAGGAGCATGATAGGTTACCACAATATCTTTTTGAGCAATTAAGCCCAATACATTAGAACCATCTTTGACCGCATACACAATATTATTAGGAATATAAATAGTTGGAGCGGTAGAAGAATTGTAAGGAAGTTTTGCTGCCACCACATTGGCTCTGCCATTTACCGTTCCCTCCACCCATGTTTTATCTTCAATATAAATCATTCCGTTAGCAGGAATAGCTTGGGTAAATTGAAGTGTTCTTGCGCTGTAATCAATTTTTTCATTATGAGCAACATTGCTCGTATCCCAACCCGTCGGATTATTTTGCAAACTAGTTACTTTATAAACGCTCACCGTTCCATTAGCATTAAAAACTAAAGAATATCCTTGAGCATTAGAGGGCGCTAAATAAATACCAGCTGACTGAGCAGCACTTTTCATGGTTGCTAAGTCAGAAGTAATTGACGAAAAATCTATTGCTGGAACGGGAAATTGCCAGAAATTTTTTACTGCTTGCGAAGCGCTACCCCAAACACCATTTTCTGTAGCCGGACAAGGAGATCCCTGAGTAGTAGGACAGGTATAGGTGGACTTAGCAGACTGAATCGGAGCATTTCCGGTTCCATCAAATCTCACTCCGTTATTCGATTGAAACTGTCCGCTGACCGATTCGCCTGAACCAATCCAAATAATGTCATTACTTAAAAATGCATATTTAGCGATTGAAGGAATGCCATATTTTGCTGTTACGGTTCTGGTAACACTTGGGTTTTTGTTCGTCCAGGCAGTTGATTGAATGGTTACAATGGTTGATCCCGTAGAAGGAGGCGTAATGGTTAAATTAAATTTTCCAATAGTTTGTTCGGTATCAGTGTCAGTATAATTATGAAGATAGGGCCCAGCATGACCAGTTCCATCTTGGTAATCATTTTGAAAATGAGCCAAATGCCATTGGTAATAATTAATACCAGCTTCAGCAATTTGAAGCGCCTGTTCTTTGTCGGCGGCTGATCGTAAAATGGCCAGTTTTGCTGAAACCGTATTTAAAATAGGAATCATTAAAATAGAAAAAAACAAAATAATGATAATTAAATATATCAGCATCATCCCCTTTTCTGATGTTGGTATTCTCTTCATGTTAGTTTCCTAAATTATTTTTTAAATTTCTAATAACAGCGCCAGACGATATGGAAAAACTAGTCGTTGCATTTTGTTTAACATTAGTTAAAGCCGTAATATTCATTTTAATAAATTTAACCGAGTTCACATTAATCGGTTGCGATAAAGGATTGGTTGACCCATCATAATTTCCATCGTAATAGGTAAACAGCGGAGCTCCGGTGGTTACTAAATTATTCTGAACTACTTTTATTGACTCGTTCGCCGGTACATAAGCCAACGGATTTCCGGTAGGTATAATCACTCCCTTATAAAGCGTCTTCCCGGTAATATAATATCGTATTCTATTTACGGTAGTACCAGGACTAGCTGCTCTGGCATAAAAGATAATTTGATTATCATTGGTTGTATTTAATGCAAAAGATCCATCAACTCCAGTGTTAGCATTACGCATTTCATTGGTAAACTGGCTGGTTACTAATCTTGCCTGGTCAACATTACTCAGCGCAATAACTTGCTGGTTTGATCCAGTAAAAATAGTAGTTAACACGCTTACCGCTAACAACATTAACATGGAAAACAAGGTTACCGCTATAATCAGTTCAATAATAGTATATCCGTTTTCTTTTGGAGATGTCTGCTTCATAATTAATGGTTTAACAAAACCTGTAACGTGTTATATCCTGAAATAGTTATATTACTAATCGTCTGGGTTTGGTAACCCGCAGCCGTAACCACTACCTGATAATTCGATCCTGCAGCAAGACCTGGAAACATCGCTTGTCCTGGAGTAAAACATCCTGAAACATAATTAAGATTAAGGCTGGTAAGAACCGGCGTCTTAGTTGTATTTTGCGTTGAAAGAAAAGCTTTGTACCTTACATATCGATGATCATCTAGGGCGCCGCTCATATTGGTTCCCGGAACCGTATAATAAGAATTTGCCGTTCCATCAGGACCCAAATAATTCCACGTAGTATTATCATTATTAGTGGCAACTTGAAATTTCAAACTAGTTGAGGGATCTTGAGAAGTTGGTTGCCATTCTAAAATGGTGTAAGCACTGGCACTCGTTCCTGTATCAAACGAAGAAGATTCTAATGTTCCAGCATTAGCATAGGCTCCAGCAAACGATAATAATTTTATTCCTGATGGGTTTCCTGAGTTATCAATATTGCCATCATCTTGGTAATACTTTCTGTCATTCGTAAAATTATTTTGACCAGAACCTAAAGACCAGTCTTGCTGACTCCAAATACTACCGCTGGTAAATTTATCGTTATCAGTAGTTGGATTACTTGTTTGCAAATCAACGTCGGCTCCTTCAATTGGGTTTGAAGTAGAAGCATCCTTAACAACAACTAATAAACTATTGGTTGTTTTAGGACCAACAACCATGGTAAACGATTGCGTAGTACCAGGAAGAAGATTAGCTTGTTGCACCGGAGAACTTCCATAAATCATATAGGTTGATCCCGTCAAAGAAGGAATATAAGAATCCCATTCAATATTATTAAGCGATATATTACCGCTGCCATCTGACGAATAGGTGTTATTAAATTTATACACATCAGGGCTCGTGCCAATTAATTTCGCTCCTCTAATTCCCAATCCAACTCCAGCAAGTCCTTGGCATATATCACTAGTGATCTTAAACGAAAGATTACTTGTCAGATCAATCGAAAAACTAACCTGCGTCACTTGGCCATTCGATACCGTAGAATCTGGTTTGGTTGGATTTTGATTTTGCTGAGTAATCGGATAAGTTTGATCAGAAGAGTAACCATTTTTAGTAACAACAATATGATAGCTATTAGAGCTAACAGGAAGCCCCACCTCAATCCAATTTCCGCTGGCATCGCTGGTTCTTTGTAAATTAATATTTGGCGTAACACTCATATTCTGTATTTGAATCGTAGCCCCTGAAACTGGCTGCCCAACGGCATCAAAGACTTTAATATACAATGCTCCTCCCGAAGCTAATCCCTCTAAACCTTTTGGCACAATACTCGTAAAAAAACTATTCAAAACGTTCGTGGTAGCATTTTTAATGTAGAGTTTTACTTGTTTATAATCATCAGGAGCTGCATCAGTTCCTGCAAGAATCGTTCCATCGGCAGCATCATCTACATAACTAACCGCATAGTAAACCTGGTAAGCAGTTCCGTTAACGGTGACGGTAAGCGGATTGGGAAGATCTGCTAAGTTGCCATGAGGGTTTCCCGTCATCGTACCAATTTGAGAATACGGTAAATTTCTGGCGACTTCTAAATATTGGTCAGCCAAGGAAGAAATAGTACTCTGTTCTCGGTAAATAACAATTTGACGGATAATTAAAGAATATATCTGGGCTGAGGTAACTGCCAGAGTACTTAGAATAAAAATTCCAATAATAACTTCTATAAGTGTAAAACCTTTTTGCATACTATAAGATCTAAAATGCTTAATTAGCAATTGCCTTAAGTGAAGAATACATCGGTTCAATAATTGATATAGCAAAAAATCCTACCGACAAACCTAAAATAACGATCAATATCGGCTCTATTAACAGCGTTAACTTTTCTATTGAATCAACTGCTTCTTGTTCATAAAAATCAGCTAACTTTTTTAAGATAACCGATGTTTTTCCTGTTTCCTCTCCCACTTCAATCATTTCAATAACACCTACAGGAAAAAGATTTTGGTACGATTTAAGTGCACTAGAAAGTTTGTCTCCCTTTTTTACTTTTTTCCCAGCTTCAGTCAGAGCTTCTTTAAAATAAGTATTTCCTATCGTTTTTGAGGTAATCTCTAAAGAATTAATTAATGGAACTCCTGAAGCTGTCAAAGAGCTCAATGATCTTACCAATTGAGCAGAATTATTTTTTTTAACAATCATCGAAATAACCGGCAATTTCAAGAAAAAGGTATCAGCTGATCTCCTGCCTACTTTGGTTTTTAAGAAAAGATATAAGAAGAAAACAATTAATACAGGCACAACAATAAGTAAATACCACTGCACTGCCAAAAAAGCACCTACCGCAAGAATAATTTTAGTGTAAATAGGAATTTCAACGTTCAAGGAAGAAAAGAAGACATTTAAATTAGGAAGCACAAACGTAACAATAACAATGCCCACACCAATCATCACCATAATAATAATGGAAGGATAAATCATGGCATTGGTTATTTTAGCCTTTAAGGCATGTTCTTTCTCAAGTTGAAGCGTTAAAATTGAAAAAACCTCTTCTAGGTTTCCAGATTCCTCTCCAACCTTAATCATATTCACAAACAGTTCAGAAAAGATATTTGGATAGCCTTTTAAAACATCTGAAAAATTTTCACCAGTACTAATTTTATCTTTAATCTCAATCATCGCTTTCTTCAGTTTTGGTTTTTTAGCCTGGGAAGCTAAGATATCAAAACTTTTAACCAAAGAAAGCCCGGCAGCAAACATAATGCCAAGATTTTTGGTTATCATAATTTTGTCGGTCAAGGAAACACCAGAAAAAGGCATTTGAAATCCTTTTTCCTTTTTGCCTTCCCGTAAATCCGCCGTAATCAGTATCATTCCCTCTTTCTTAAGACTCTGAGCTAAACGGCTCTCATCAATGGCTTCAAGAACACCAGTTTTATCTTCACCATCTAATGATTTAGCTACATAAAAATAATTTGGCATGACAATATTTAAACTTTGTTTAAAATTGAATTTTTAATTTTTAATTTGAAATTTTTAATAAATGTTCAAATTTTAAAATTTATTAATTTCAAATTGATTTCGAATTGTAAATTTTAAATTTAAAATTATTCACTTATAACTCTTAATATTTCTTCTAGGGAAGTTAATCCTTTAGCGGCTTTAATAAATCCGTCTTCAATCATCGTTCTCATTCCTTCTTCTCTGGCTTTTTTCATAATTTCTTCGGTCGTCGCTTTTTTGATAATCAATTCCCTAATAGCACTGGTCACCGCCAACACTTCAAAAATACCAAGCCTACCTTTATACTGAGCCAAAGAATTATCTGTTTTTTTTGCCCGATAGACTTCAATATCTTTTAGCGTAGCTTTTGGCTTTACTAATTTTTCCTCTTGTAATATTTCTAATACTTTATTTAAATCACAATATTTTGCCAAGTCATCTAAATCAGATTGAGTTAATTTATATTTTTCTTTTTCTCCATGAATTTTCCTAACCAATCGTTGAGCAATAACCACATTTAATGTTGAAGCAATCAGAAAAGGCTCCACTTCCATATCAATCAACCGTGGTATCGAACCAGCAGCTTCCGTTGTATGCAAGGTAGACAAAACCAAGTGACCGGTTAAGGCAGCGTTAATAGCTAAGCTAGCAGTTTCTTTATCTCTAATTTCCCCCACCATAATAATATTTGGGTCTTGCCTAACCAACGATCGTAATCCTGAAGCAAACGTCAATCCAATAGCTGAATTTACCTGCGTTTGATTAACCCTTGGCATTCTGTATTCAATTGGGTCTTCAACCGTTGAAATATTTACATCAGGCGTGTTTAGAATTTCCATCATAGAATAGAGCGTCGTCGTTTTTCCTGAACCAGTAGGACCGGTAATTAATATCATGCCCGTAGGCTTTCCTAAATTATCTTGCACAATTTGAAGCGCTTTAGCTGAAAGCCCTACTCCATCTAGCGTTTGAGCTTTCATATTTTCTTGCAACAACCTCATAACAATTTTTTCACCATTAAACACCGGTAAAATAGATACTCTCAAAGAATATTTATAATCTTCGGTTTCAATTTTAAATCTGCCGTCTTGCGGAAGTCTATGTTCATCAAGTTTTAAATTTGAAAGCACTTTTATTCTAGCCACAATGCCCAAAGCCGCAGTCACCGGCAATGTCATAACATCATGCAATATTCCATCAACCCTGAAACGCACGATCACCTCTTTTTCTGATGGTTCAATGTGCACATCCGAAGCCTTCTGCAAAATAGCATGCCGCAATAACGTATCAACAATTTCTATGGTCGGCAGCTCTTTAGCCGCTTTTATTAAATCTTCTTTCTTAAATTTATCTTGATTAGCAGCAGCATCATCGCCTCCTTCTACAATATGCTTAATGGGTGCTGTATCTGATTTAAGTATATTCTGAAATTCTATATCCAGCGTTTTCTGGTACTGGCGAAGAGCCGCTTTAATGCCAGCTGGTGTTGTTAGTCTTGGTAATATTTTTAAAAATGGATCTGTTTTTCTTATAAATTCAATAGTTATTAAATCTTCTGGATCAAGCATCGCAACCTCAAGTTCACTTTCTCTTTTTCTAAAAGCAATAATATTGTGAGCCCTGGCAATCTGCTCTGGAATAATATTTAAAACATCTTGGGGGATATTTTCTTCTTCAATGTTTACAAAAGGCACGCCCAAAAGGTATGCCTGAAATTTAGTTAAACGTTCCTGATCTATTAATCCTTCAGAAACTAAAACCTCTCCAACATTTTTGTCTTTTTCTTGGCTTGTTTTAAGAGCCCTATCGAAATCTTTCTCATTAATCAAACTAGAGTCTAAAAGAAATTTTTTAAGACGCCCAGGATCTACATCCATGTTAGTTGTTAGTAGCTAGCAATTAGTTGTTAGAGCGTCTAAAAACTAATCACTAATAACTATTCACTGATTAATTATACCACTTTTAAAATATGTAAATAAGTGGAAAACAAAAAATATTTATGTAAATAAAAAGCCTTACTGTTTCCAGCAAGGCCGTTTTGTTTTTTATAAACTGGACAAATAACCAGCATATACTAATTGGGCAATTTTGAGGATTTGGTTTTCCTCTGAAACAATCTCCAAATCGCAAATCCTTTGCGGTAAGGATTTATACGCCTCCAATTCTTTGTAAGCGTTTTGTAACCTATTCCCGTTCGTATGCCTCGCTTCCTTCATCAATCTTTGTTGCAAGATTTCATTTGAGGGAGGCAAAACATAGACAATATAGAGCTGATCTGGAAAAGCTATTTTCATAACTTCTAAATAAGAAAGTGGCCAATCAACCACGGGAATGTTTTTTTGCTCCAATACTCGCGTAATTGAGGATCGAGGTGTGCCACAACGAATTCCGTGAATTTCATTAACCGATAGTAACTCGCCACGATTCCATAAATCATCCATTACTTGGTCGCTAATAGAAATTTTAGTTTCTTCTATTCCCCGCGAAGGCCGCGTGGTAAATGGAACAATGTAGATAAATCTACTATCCATTGTAAGTAGTTCTTTAATAATAGAACTCTTACCTACTCCAGAAACCCCCAATAAGAGCAGGATTTTTTTCATTTTAGTCCTTTCTTTGCGTAAGGAAGAAAAAAGCGAACAACCCTTTGACGAGTTGGTTCGCTTTGAAGTTTGCTAAGCGTTCCTTCTTTAAAGAAGATTCAACTTACCATAGTGTTGCCCATGGTTTTCTTGGTAATTTCCCGTATTGATTTTCTGAAACCACTGTCCAGCTAAGTCATCCAGTGGATCTTTGAGAATGTCTCCTACGGCTACTTCGTGAGTAACTCCATTAATGTTAGTGGGAATGACCACCATGCCTTTTGGGTTGACCATGAAATAAGCCTTATCTCTTGCAGAAGCAGGGGCAATCATAATTTTAGAACCAAAGTCAGACTTTTGGAGTAGTTCGGCCATTTCTGCCTCGAAAGCGGAAGTCTCATGAATGATTGATTGACGTAAGTCCTGTTGGAATTCGTAATCAATCAACTCATAAATCTTCCACGTATTAATAACTTCAATGAATGGTTGAAGAAGCTGTGCAATTGCTAAAAAATCACCGGAAGTTGCTTTTGAATATACTGTTCCCACTCGCAACAATCTCGGTTTTTCACTCGGCTTGGTTTTATAATGCCGAAGCACTTCCAAGCAAGAAAAAAAAGTATTTCTATCCACACGAGATTTGGCGTGAATTTCGCTAGTAGAACCATCTAAGGGAATATTAAGTGAGGATACATATTTGCCGATTTCTCCTTCGTACCTTGAAAAGAAGGAAGTATTAGTAGAGAGGGCGATAGTCATATTCTCCTCATAAAGAGTCCTCATAACTTCGCCGATACTCGGCACTAGTAAGGGTTCACCTCCAGTAAGAACAACTGTTTTCACCTTCAAAGCTTTAAACTTTTCAATGATCTCAAGGAGCTGTTCGGCTGGTAATGCCCGTTCTGTTTTTGGTGGCCCGTAACAATGTAAACAACGAAGATTACATGTCCCAATGAGTTTCCAGTCCACAGTATCAATTTGCATTTTGCACCTCCAATAGGTTGGTTTTAAGAACTAACTTTTTATACAATATTTATTTATAAAAGTCAATGATTTTATCAACCAATCTGTCAAAACAGGCTTTTAGTTGTGGGTGGATTTTATTATTTTTATCAATAAGTATTTTTGCATCAGAGATTGAAAAAAAACTACCTTCGGAAACTTCTCCATCGGTAAATGAAAAACCATCGCTTGTTTTAGTAATAAAAGTTTTAATGAGTCGTTGATGACCATTTTCACCAATAAAAATAAAAGTATCAACTTCTTCAATGGGCGTAGTAATACCAATTTCCTCTTTTAGTTCCCGCTCTGCAGCTTGCTGATGAGTTTCACCAGAATGAACGTGTCCACCAGCAGAGGTGCAATAATAATTTGGCAAAAATGATTTTGTAGCAGCTCTTTTTTGAAGATATATGGCTGGCTTATCAGGATGTAAAACTAATATATGCACAATGCGATGAAGAATCTTTTTATCATATATCTCATCCTTTGTAGTAGAGCCTAAAACCACGTTGTTTTGATCTACAATATCTAAGATTTCAACAGTTTTTTTAACCTCCATAGTTTTCTAGTTCTATTTCTTAACTTTATGAGTTTTACGAGGCTTTGCAGCAGGCTTCGTAGGAACTAGAGTATCAGGAGTTGAAACCTTAGGAGCAGGCACAGTAACAACGGGAGCAACCACAGGTGCAGGTGTTGCAACGGGTGCCACGACAGGCGTGGCAACAGGTACTGCAACAGAATTAAGAATAACTGGAGCAGAAGAATTAGCAACAGGAGCAGGAATACCAGAAGAAACTGGCAATTCAACAAAGAATGTTGAACCCTTCCCCTCTCCCTCAGACTCAGCCCAAATTTTTCCTTTATGATCCCTAATAATTTGCGTTGATAATGGCAAACCTATTCCCTTACCCATGCTCGTAGTTCTCTTAGCATCTTCTGTTCTCTCAAACATGTTTTCAAAAATACTTTTAACTTTATCTTTCGGGATTCCAATTCCATTATCTTTTACGGTAATAAGAACTGATTTGTCTCCATTTGTTAAAGCAATACTCATATCAACTTTTCCTTTAGGAGCGTATTTTATTGAATTATCAACCACATTAGACAAAGCAGCTTTCAATTTTATGGCATCTGCATCAATCAAAACCGGCACTGACTTGCCCTGATTATCCAAAGTTTTTTCAAACGTCAAAGCAACTCCATTCTCATCTGCTCTCGGCTTTAATTTAGTTATTATTCTGTCTAAAATAGGCAAAACATCCACTCCTGGCTTCAAAACTATTCCTGCCTTTCCCATTTGAAATTGTGCCATATCCAAGAAATCATTTACCTCCTCAATGGACTCTTCCACTGATAATTGAACTTTCCCGGCACCTTCAAGTGTTTTCTTTGTCTGCCTACCCAAAACTCCCTTAACCAACATATCCAAAAACCATTTTACCGAAGTTAAAGGCTTCCTCAAATCATGCTGGGTAGTTAATAGAAACTGGTTTTTAACTTTATCCAAATTTTGAAGCTCTTCATTTGCCCTTCTCTCAACATCATACGCCCTGCTGACATCCTCCTTGGCCTTCTTTTCAACCTCATACGCCCTCTCTATTTCCTTATTCAACTTCTCAATCTCCTCCCTTTGTTTAACTTCTCTTAATACTCCTTTAATTAGAAGAATTCCAAAAATCAATACAAAAATTAATATAGCAATACGATAAATAATTAACAAAAGACTATCAGCTAATGCCACTTCTACAAAACTCACTATAGAAAGTGCAAAAACTAAAACTACCGTACCGACTATTCTAATATTAAATAATCTATGTTTGATAATCGCATATGAAGTAAAAACAGCGAGTGGAAATGTAAAAATAGCTCCGAAGGGTATAAACCTAACATTTAAAAAAATTCCCGGCAGAATTAAATTAAATATTATATGCAAAGAAAATGTAAAAAATGCTCCAAGAATAATAAATTTGTATTGTGATTTCTCTAGACCTTCAGCCTTTCTCATTTTTTTAATGAGCAAAAAAATAGCACTACCTATTAAACCAACGATAACTGCAACAAAAAGATAAATGCCAGGAGCTACAACAGTTTTTGAAACCTGCCCTACTGGGGCTAACTCTGCAATACTAGGGAAAACAAGTGGTGTTAAATTATTGACCGAAGTGATAATTACTATCGGTATTAAATAAAACTTATACCATTGAGGAAAAATAACCTTTTCTTTTGGAAAAACATAAAAAAATTGAAACAAGAAAAAAGAATACCAAACTGCAAAAAATATCACCAACCTCAAAAGCCACAACACAACTACAGCTGATGAAAATTGATAATTCAAGTAGTTTACTGTCCCCCAGAAAATAGCAGCTACTGCAAAATACAGAAATGTCTTATTCGTAATACTCTTACTGTTATTAAAATAAACTACAAAACCTAAAATTCCTGTAATGGCTATAGATACACCAACAGTAAGAAGATCTAAGTTTACAAAAGCAGAAAAAATATTCATTTTTTATAATTTATATTTTTTTCTAACAAATAGGTACCTATTCTGAAAAATCGGATTTGATTTTTTTTAAAATTATTTTTAATTTCCTTTTTAGTATAATACCTCAGGTCAGAAAAAATTGTCGCATTTAGAAAAACCGGATCATGCCAACCAGTTATACTATGTGGTAGAAATATATGTGGCCAACTTTTATAGCCATCATACTCTAAAATAATTTTCCCGAACTCTTTACTAATTAATTCCAATCTTTTTTTATCAATTTCATTGAAATGATGTTTAAATAAAGAGTGAAAAATTATATCAAAAGTATATTTCGAAAAAGACTCTGGTAATTTAAATAAATCATTTTTACATAAAATTACATTATATTGTTTGTTTCCCCTATTAACCAAAGAGCTTAAATTGATTTTGTCTAATTTTTCTACTTTGAAAATTTCTATAATATTCTTTTTCTTTAATTCATCCAAGTTCTTTATTGCAATCTGATGTACAACATCAGATAAATCAATACCCACAAAAGTAAGCTTCTGTTTATAATTTTTATCTAGAAGACCTGTAATTACTTGTCGAACGACTTCCATACCGCCTGACCCAAATTCTGCCACAATTAATGGTTTGTTTTGAGAGGTAATAATATTTAATATTCTATTCACCAAGGGTCTGATAAGACCAGGAAACCTCCTTTTTTCGAGATTTATTAATTCCCAATGCATTTGACGATTCCATCGAGGTATGGCAAAATCCGTAAGTTCTAGTATTTTACTACCATCTATTTTTGGAGCTTCATTAAAAAGCCAGTTTAAATAACCTGTCTTTGTTTTAATAGCTTTGAAAAAATCAATATTTCTTTGAATTGCATAGCTGTTTTTAGTATCTTGAACAGAATTTAAATCAAGTACTATATCATTGATTATTTTAACCCTTTGATTTTCCAGATTTGTAGATTTCATATATTAATCAAATATAATTTCGGGACTTAACTTAATTGCCCTTGCAGTTGGTGGACTACTATATCCGATTCTAAACATCATCGGAATATTTTCATTTTGTAAATTAAATTTTTTTTGAACCTTTACGTACGATTCTTTAATGATATCAACTTGTTCTTTAGAAAAAGGCTCGTAATTTCCCTCTTTTATTCTTTGCATAAAAAATAATACACCCGTCATGGGTTGAAGACTTAATCCTAACTTTGTAGCTGTTAACCACATTCTTTGGGTAATTCTTCCAACTGTTACAAAATCTTCATTCTTATTACCATCAATTGCAATAACTCCTATTGCTGAGGAAGAAGCGTAAACTCCGCCATTTTGCTTCCAAACAGACCTTGAAACACCTAATTTATGAAACCTCTTTAATCTTTCCCATTTACTAAAAATTTTAAAGGCAAATCGAGCAGGTAGAGGCAATTCTAGAGTTTTAATATAAAAACCCATCTTTTTCTCCTGATTTTCTTTTTCTGTCCATGTGATATGGCTAAATAGAAAATCGTGCAATGCTTGATTTTCAAGCACTAACCTTTCATTCATGCTACCAACCAAGGATAGGTCTTTAATATCTTCTTTATTTTCTGTAATTAATATTTTACCTCGACTGATTTCATTAACAGAATCTAAAATTGCCTGTTTATCTTCTGGTAAAAGTGGTGTTTTTTTATAAGATTTCCTATTGGTTGACCTTTTAACTATATAACCAAATAATGGTTCTTCTTTAGGATTAGATTTATTGAGAGATATTATTGCGACTAAATTAGTATCACTTATATCTGGGAATAAAGAAACTTGTGTTTCAAATCCAAAAAATGAAGAAGCAATTATAATATTTTCTATAAGTGTCCCATGTGCTACAAATGAGCCTCTTTGTTTAAAATTATAAGGTGATTGATCTCTTTCGGGAATATTAAAAAGATAAATCTGATTATCTTTTATCTTAAACTTCCATGGCTGGCAATTTTCACCAGATGGTGCATGTATAGCAATTTCAAGGATTTTCCTAATATTTTGTTGCATGTATTTAATTATATCACTTTATAGATTAAACATCTGCTTAAAATTATCCGATATTTCTCTTCTCTTCTTTATTTCTTCTGGAGAATTATAGTTAGGAATTAATTTTTCATCCAAAGAAACAAGTGCTCTATTACTTTCTATCGACTCATTATTTAAAATCTTCCTCACACAATAAGCAACCGCAGATCCATTTAATAGGGCAGCTCCGCCAAGTTGTGGCCAAGATACAATAGTTTTACCCATTTCCAATAATGATTGCTGCATGCGCTCTGTGATATTCTCTGGACCAATATGTTTTGTAATAGTTTGACCAATTCTAAATTTATCTAAACTTTTAAGTTGCTCGAAACTTACTTTCCCTAAGCGTCCCTGAAAAAATTCAGGCTGAGGATTTAGATCATATCTTTCAACATCAACCACTGCATTATCTCCATTATCAGCCGCCATCACTAAGGGTAATTTATGTTTTTTTGCCTGTTCTCTAATAAGGTATTTGATTGCAATGTTATCAAGCTCATCAACAACAATATCAAGATCTTTAAAAAATTCCCTTATATTTTCAGCATTCAATCCTTGATCAAATATTTCAACTATTGAGTAGGGATTGATTTCATAAATTTGACGAGCAGTTACTTCAACTTTAGGGACACCTAAATTCTGTACCCCCGCCCTAACTCGATTAATATTAGATAAAGCTAATTTATCAAAATCAGCTAATTTTATATGCTTAGCCCCTCCCTGTAAAACAATTGCTAAAGCCACGCTATTACCTACGCTAAGCCCCCCTATGCCTACTACCGAATTGTAGAAAATGTCCTGTTCTTCAGGAGAAATAAGATATCTATTTCTCGCAGTTCTTACTAAAAAAAAATCTTCCTCGTCTAAAATATGCACCAAAGCAGACAACCATGGATAAAAAACCCACTTTCCATGCAAAAGAAGGTTTTTTCTCACTTGGGTCTCTTTTAAAAATATATTAAATTTTTCTCCGAAATCTGGTTTATATACTAATATAGGGTTTTGAACAGCAAAAAGTTCCTTAAGCTGTTCAATGTAGTCATCTCCAACATGTTTAATATATCCTTCATCTAAAAGTTTTTTAAGACTACCCTGATCATCTCTATTTTCTAAATCAAAAATAACCGACTTAGTTGAAACTTCATTTTCTTGTATATCAGTAAATTTTTTTTGTAGATTATCCATAAATTATATAGTAACCCACTTCTGTTTTGTACCTAGCTTAAAGTGCAATAAATCCTCATTGGGCCAAAGCACAATGTGTGGTATTACTTTTTTTGGCATTGACTTGTAATTATTTGTATATTCGGCATTTTTATCAAGTAACTCTTTGACAACCCCCTTTTTTATCATTTCCTTCAATCTATGAGAGGGACCCTGTCCCTTTCTGAGCTCACAGTTAATTTCCATATATTGGTTATTCTTTGAATCATATTTTGTAGTAAGTGTAAATTTGCCTGTAAGGGAGTTTATAATTGGATGACGCAGTATAGCATGACGTATGTGCTCGGGATAAATAATCGCGCCATAAAGTTTTGTTGACAAATCCTTCCTTTCATAAACATATACAAAAGGAAAGTTAGATATAGACTCCTCTGATATTTTCGCTTTTCTTAATTCCTCTTTTAAACTAACACCATGTTTTTTAAAAATATTAGCCACATTATCTATGTTAAATACCCCCCCATTATCACCAATAGAATATCTGACTAAGGGGACGGTATTATTTCCTGTAAGAAGAATATCTTTATCTACAGATTCAAAATTAATAAAAAGTGGATTAAATTGGGCTACTGTAGGCACTTTACTAACATCTTGAAATAAGTCACGAAAAATTCCATCCTTTTTTAGTGCTATCGTGCGAATAAGAATACTCAAAGGAGTTTCAGAGGCCATTGCCCCAATATCGGCTGATCCATAGATATTCATTGTATCTAAAAATCTGTTCCTGACTCCTGCTTTCTTTACAAGATAATCTCGAAAATCTTCGTCAAAAACTTCAGCAGCAAAAACAAGCCTAAGATTTATTTTTTTAAGGTTAATTTTTAACTGAAGAGCCTCATCAATAATATCTTTTACAAAAGGTGGATAACCAATGAGAACAGTATTCTTAAAATGAGGAGCAAGATCTCTCAAGGCACTGAAAATCTCTTTTTTATTAATCCCGGTCGTAATAATTGATATTTTATGATCTGTTCTCTGGCTAGCAATTTCAAAAGCTTTGTATGTTATAATTCCTCCAATCCAAACACCCATTCCGAAACCTATAATGACTAATGTTGGTCCATTTTTAGAACTATTATTTTTAAGAAAAGATTCTGCTATAAAGGAATATTGATAATCAAGCTCTTGTTCTCTGGGAAAATAAAATGGCTCACCAGTGGAGCCAGAAGTCGCAGTAAAAACAATCGACTTATTATCTAATTTACCGCCCCAACATAGTTTCTCTAGCTGATATTTCCTAAGGTAATTATTCTTATCTATCGGAGGAATTTTTTGAAAATCTTCCCAAGTCCTAATATCTTGATGGTTAATATTATTTTTTTTTAAGAAATCTTTGTAAGCTGGGACACTTTTTGCGGCCCTATGAAAAAGGTATAAAGATTTATTCTTTTTCTCTAAATTCCAAAAATTAGAATCTTTAATTCGAATTAATTGACCAATATGAGATTGGCTTAAATTGTCTTTAGTTGATTTCATATAAAATTATCTATGGTTAAAATAATCCCCTGCAATTTCATCAGCAATTCTATGGGGAGATTTGTTTACTCGATAAGCTTTTTCGAGTATCTTTCTCACAGTTTCTTTAATCATATCAATTCTTTTTAATACGCGCTCTTTTTTATACCCATCTTCTTCTAATTCATCTGCCACATCGATAAGACCCCCTCCATTGGCAACATAATCAGGAATATAAGTAATGTTTTGCCTAAATAGCCAATCGCCTACTTCATCATCTACTAATTGATTATTAGCTGTCCCACAAATGATTTTTGCCTTGATATCACTTATATTTTTCATTGAAAATTCATCTCCTAATGCACAAGGAGAATAAATATCAACGTCTGCTGCATGTATTTTTTTATTATCTATAATCTCCACTTTGGGAAATTTTCTTTTGACTTCATTTAGAGCAGCTTTATCTATATCTGAAACATATATTATTGCACCATCTTTATATAAAAGATTTACCAATTCTTTCCCGGTTTTACCAACGCCTTTTATAGCTACTTTAATCCCAGCTAAAAAAAATTTTTTACGTAAAAATTTTATAGCACTTTGTATTGAGTAAAAAGTACTAAGCGAAGCATAAGGTGAGGGGTCGCCAGCAAATTCAGGCCTACCAATGAAGTAATCTGAAACCTTAAGCATTACATTTACATCCTCTTGACTGATACCTACGTCTTCGCCTGTACAAAATCTCCCTTTAAGAGAATCTACTTTTTTAGCATAAGCCTTTAAAAGTTTTTCTGTTTTATCTTTTTTGGGATTTCCAATTATAACCCCTTTAGCGCCGCCATGGGGAATTCCCGCTATAGCACATTTATAGGTCATCGCACGAGAGAGCTTCAAAACATCTTTTAGGGCATCTTCTTCTGACTTATAAGCAAACATTCTTGTTCCTCCAACTGCAGTTGATCCTAAATTGTCATTATGTATCGCAATAAAACCGGACAAACCTGAATTTTTGTCTTCAATTCTTAGAACTAATTTATGATTATCGAATTCCTTAAACTGCTTAAAATCGAGATTATTCATATTTTATCAGACAATCTATATAATGATTTTATTATACTACTTTAACGCATTTAGTAAATTAAAAAATTAAGACATCATAGTAAAACAAAAAATCGGCTAAATTTCTTTTTATATCAAATAGAATCGTTTGGCCTATTCTTTTACAATGTCTTCCATCTTCTTTATCATCTCTCCGGTTTTCTTACTTATTTTTTCTCTAAGTTTCTTTTCCAAATCAAGACTTTTCTTTGTTTCTTCTAATAACCTGCTTGTAAGTTCGTTTTCTTTAGACATACTTCGCAAAAGCAGTATACCAGCAATCAAAACTAAAATCGCTAAAGATATATTAATAAATAATTCTTGTGAATCACTCGATAATACTATTCTTATAGCCACGAAAACCCAAATGAAAAATACTAAAACCCGACTAACCAAAATTTTAATATCAAAAAGACGATGTTTTAAAATTGCATAAGAAGTTAGTGCTACCCAAACAAAAGAAAAATATGCAACTACATCATAATATGGAGATTCTTTAATTATAAGAGGAATTATAGATGTAGTAATTGCACCACTAATTGCAAAAAGACTTGTTCCTAAAATAAAGTAATCGAGTTGCACTTTCCTGTATCCACTAGCGTGAAAGTATTCTTTTAAAAGATTGTATGTTGCAATAATTAAACAAAAAAATATATAACCTCTTCCAATTATATCTAAATCACCATTAATACTTACAATATTGAATCCTTCTAATTTTATATATCTAATAAATAAATCTGTTGTGAATACAAAATAAATAATAACAAAAGCGACAATGTACATAACTGATGACTTAAGCCATAGGTATTTGGTATTGTTCGTAAAATAATAACTAAAAATAACGTATGATGGAAGAATAAAGATACCAAGCCACGTCGTTTTATACCAAAATAAAGAAAAATCATTATTATAACCCCAGAAAAAATATGTTGCTCCACAGAAAAATGCGTAAAAACTAGATGCGATCGCCCAAAAACCTAACCATAATTTAGCTTTGTTATCTTTATTATTTTCATCCTTAGTAGCATTATAAAAAAGAATCGAAGCTAATCCAAAATTCAAAAACGCTATAAGAAAAAGAGTTACGGCTCTTAACTTGAGAATATATAAAATATTCATAGTTATATAAATTACTACATTACTTTACTTCAAACCTACTTTTTTACAATATCTTCCATTTTTTTGATCATTTCACCTGTTTTTTGGACAAGTTTTTTGTGAAGACCTTGTTCTTTTTCTAATTTATTCTGTGTTTCAAATAATAATTTTTGATGAAGTTTTATTTCTTTTAACATATTTTTCACTATCAAATAACTTAAAAAAGAAGCTACTATTAGCATGATTCCGCTCCAAATATATTGATCTAAGGAATTAGAACTCAAAAAATTTAAAATAAGCAACGATAAAAATGTAACAACGATAAGTTGTGTTACAACTATTTTTACTCCAAAAAGGGAATATTTTACTATTGCGTAGGATATAAAAGCTAAGAGAATTAAAGTGGAATAGTCTCCCAAGAAGTACAGCTGAGATATTCCTAAAAACATTGGTAATGTTATATTAAAGATTGCGTTTAGTACTAAAAAAATAAATAATCCTAAAGAAAAATATTGCATTTTTCTTTCGTAAAAAATAGTCTTTTTATCAAAAAGAGGCAACAAGGTTGCAATGACTATGAATAAGATACCAACTAAAAATGGTATTTTAAAATTTCCATAAATAATTGTAATAATTCCATTTATTACTTCAAATCCAGAAATAACTAAATTGGTAAAACCAGTAATAAGAGACAAGAGTAATCCAATTCCGATTACAAACCATGTAACGACCTTATATTCTTTTTCTTTTTCTGCCAAATTAACTGATAACAGATATAGAAACATAAAGAACAATGGTGTGACAAACCATGCAATTTTTAAAGATACTAATCCAAAATTATAATATTGTTGACTTATTATTCTTGGGATATAAGCAAAATTTACCCATCCCATCATCAATACCGTCATCCATAGATAAATTCTATTAAGTTTTCCTTTTGGATTATCTTTAAAAACAATAAATGCTAAAGATATTGCAATAACATCAATAGCTATAATAAATATCTTATTTAAAAATACGTTTGTGATAATATTAGATATCATATCTTATTATAAGTAAATTACTTATTTCTTTTCACTAAAGAATAGGTTATCTCTTTAAAGTCTTCTAATTCTTTTGGCCTATCTTTTGGCAGATGTGGTTTTATATCCTGCCATGCTTTATCTATTAAATCTTCTGCATATTTTAAAGACTCTTTAACTGCGCCACTCTTTTTAATAATATTCATCGCTTCTTTTAATAACTTTTTATTCTTTGTGTGCATGCCAATAATTTTCAAAAGTTTTTTTTTATCTTTTTCAGATACTTTTTTAAGAGTAAAAATTACAGGCAGACTCATCTTACCCTCAGAAATATCATTACCAAAACTTTTACCAAATTCTTTTCCATTCTCCGCAAACTCTAAAGCATCATCCTTAATCTGAAAGGCAATACCTGCTAATTCTGCAAATTTTTTAAAATTATTCTCAAAATCTTGATTCTTTCCAGCTAAAACACATGCCATTCTTGTCGCCATCCTTACTAATCCTCCACTTTTTAATCTACACATCTCAAGATACTCTTCTACTTTTACTTTAGCTGGTCTATTGTGCCAAGTAATGTCTACAGTTTGTCCAAAATGCACATTAACCATTTCTTCGTTATAAATTTGTAAAATTTTCAATTCTTGTTGTTGGTCTTTATATTTTCTTTTCTGCAAAATACACAAAGGCAAAAAATACATGGTATTACCGGCATTTATAGCTACATCTACTCCAAACATTTTATGAATAGTAGGCTTGCCTCTTCTCAGCTCTGCTGAATCCTCAATATCATCAATTATTAAAGTACCATTATGAGCCAACTCTAAAGCTACTGCTACATCTAAATACTCTTTCCAATTTAATCCAAAAAGATTAAGTGAAACTAAAAATAAAGTTGGTCTCCATCTTTTCCCTCCTCGTAAAATAAAATCCCTCACGGGATTATTTAAATTCTTATTTAATGCCTCTAAATCAATCTCAAATCTTTTATCTCCAATCCAAAATAAAACATCTTTTTCAGACCATTTTTCAGGAAAATATTTATGTATTTTTTTCTCTATTTCTTCAAGCATTTACCCGATCAAATAAGACTTGAGTCTGTTTTTTAAAAACATTCTTCCCAAGTATTGTTTTAAATATTTTTCTCTCTTGGTTGCATCTTGTTGATTGAGACAACCTTCAAAGTATATCAACTTGAATGGACCTTTGTTCTTAGTTGATTCTACTCTTCCGTTCTTATGTTCCTCAAGTCTTAATTTTACCCGGTTAAATAAAATCATAAGATTTTAATTTTTGATTTATCAAAAATTATTTAATCGGGTGAAATTATTTGACCGGGTGAATTACTCTTCCAGTTTTACTCACCAATTACCATAATTTGCACCTTTCTTGGCCTACTTCTATTCTTTTAATATCAAGTTTATTTTTTTATTTGCTGATTTCATGAATATGAATATTAATAATTATTTAAAAGAATTTTTCTAAATCTATTTTGAACCAAGGAGTATAAATATCTGGGTTTTCTAAAACATCTTTCTTAAGTCCTTCAAAATTCACCCATTTAAAATCATTTATTTCTTTTTCGTCAACATTAACTTCTCCATTATAATTTCCAACTAGAACAGCGCATATTTCTCTTTCCGAACCAATATCTTTATAACAAGCCTGGTAATTCATTTTTCCAATAACATTTAAAGGACAAGTAAATCCCATTTCTTCTTTTAATCTTCTTTGCCCGGCTTCCTGATAACTTTCCCCTTCTTTAGGATGACTGCAGCAAGTATTAGTCCAGTATAGGGGCCAGAGCATTTTCTCCTTTGCTCTTTGTTGTAAAAGGAACTCTTTTTTATCATTAAAAACAAAAACAGAAATACAACGATGCAAAATACCATCCCCTAAATGAGCCTTTATTTTCTCTTCCAAGCCAATCTGATTATCATTTTCATCCACAAGAATTACCTTATCCATGTAGTTTATTGTACCACTTTTACATATTTAGTAAATTAAATTTACTCTTTTACAATATCCTCCATCTTCTTAATTAACTCTCCGGTTTTTTTAGAAAGTTCTTTATGTAGCTTTTCTGCTAATTCTTTCTCTTTGGATATGCTACGTAACAATAATATGCCCGAAATAAAAACTAACAGAGCTAAAGAACTGTTAATCAGTAATTCTTGCCTACTAGTTGATAACGCAACTCTAGTAGCCACAAAAGTCCAAATCATAAATACTAATAATTGGCTTATTAAAATCTTAACATCAAATAGTTTGTGTTTAACAATGGCATATGCTGTAAATACTAAAAAGAAAATAAGAGAATAGTTGCCAATTTCATATAACCTATAATCATTGAAGAATACCGGAATAATGATATTAAAAATAATATTCAAACCTGCAAAAATAATGAGGCCCATTAAAAAATATTGTATCTTTAACTTATTTTCTTTGGAATATGTTAAGTAATCTTTTATCAAAGCCCAATTTATAACTAAGGTAACCAGCATAGCAAAGATATACAATATCCACCAACCTAAATACCCAAGAACAGGCTTAGTTAGTAATTGACCTAGAGTTTCACTATCAGCAATAATTAAATTGGTTGTTACAGATAATATTCCAAATATTAAACCATATAATAATACAAAAATTCCGAAAGACTTATACCACTCTGATTTTTGCAAAAACCATCTTACAATAAAAAAATAGTAAGCAATTAAAAATAAAAATACAGATGCAACAGAGAGACGATACCAAAAAGTTGAATTATCATATTGGGCAAAATGGTAAAAAGTAATCCACGCTAATATGCTGGCTACCATTAAAGAAAATCCCCTATTCACTTTGCTTAACTTGTTAGCTCTATAAACCCAAAAAGACAAACATATACCAAAAGTATCCAAAAGTAATACAATTACTGCATTTAAAGGGTAAGGAAAAAGAATTATCATAGTTATTATAATTTTATTTATGATACCACTTTTGTATATTTAGTAAATTAAAAATACCACAAATCGCACAGATCAAACACAAACCAAAAAGCGCCACTCGGCGCTTTTTTATTTTATTGTCGAATTAGGGATAAGCAAGGACAGTCCTTGCTTATCATTACCTTTATAATATTCCATGGTTTCTTAAGGCTATAAATATAAATGGTGCAACTAAAGAAATAGCAGTTATAACAATACTAACCGTGGCTAATATTTTTTCTGTTAATGTTCCATTTTTCCATGTAATCACAGATATTCCAATCAAACCCAAGCCTACTGGAGTAGGCCAAAATATATACAAAAACATTGATTCTGGGTCAACAAAAATAAGTTCATAAAGAAAACTAATAATCAAAAAGACTAAAGTAAAAAATAAAAAATATCTTATTATTTTTGATTTATTTTTATGCCAATTATCTATTTTAATTGAAGAGAAAAATATAAACGAAAATATACTCACCACAAGAGGTGTCAGCATTACAATAATTAGTAAAAAGTTAAAAAGTAATTCGAAAAAATAATTTAATTCTGTCATTTCTTATTTGTTTACCACTTTATCAACCTTAGACCATATCTTAGGATTTGATAGATAGGCACCATGATTAAAAAGCGTTTGAGGTGTAACATTTATATTACTTGCACCACTTACACTTCTTTCTGCAATACCAAATTGTCCCCAGCCCAAGCTATTACCCGCTAATCCTCCGATAAGCGACCCAACTGGTCCAGCAAGTAATCCTCCTGCGACATAACCAGCTACGCCCGAAGTAGTAAGTTGATTTCCACCTCCTTTTTGGAAAGGATCAAACCATGAATAAACATTCACCTGATTTTTAACATTCCCCCTATCTACAGAATAACCACCAATTACTGGCGTACCAAGAGTAACTAAATTATCAACTTTATGACTAATTTCGCCGGTAATAAGGTTGGCAACGTTACCACCATGACTATGACCTACAATATTTAATTTCTCACCATCAGTAAAATTATAATCATTAATTTGTTGAGCAATAGCAGTCGCAGCACTTTTACGAGCAGCATCATTGTCCTGACCCGACCAGACACTTTTATTGTTTTCTACAATCATCTTATCCTGAAATGTATTTTGCACAGATGAAAGAAAACTACTCATACTACCCTTACTATTCCATGCATTTGCATCATAAAAAGTACCCGGAATAACTACCGTTAATAATCCACTTGGATCGCTACCGACGATTGGGTTGTTCCTCGCATAGGCGTAGCTATTTTGGTTTTGAGGGTCGGTCAGCCATGCTTGGTCGAAGTTCCAGAACATTGGATCTTCCGATGTAAATCGTCCTATCTTAGAATTGTAATATCTGGCATTCAGGTAGTTTAGGTCAGTGGCTGGATCGTATTCCTGACCTACGAACTTTCTTTGTTCGGTAAACGCATAAACTTCATTGCCCAAAAATACAGAAACTATGGTTATAAGCACAGCAGTCAGCACAATAGAACCTCTTTTCATGGTTTTCACCATTGATTCCTACTCTCGCGCTCACAGCCCACGTTTGTAAAAAATCAATATCCTTACATAAATATTAATTTTTACTTATTTTTAAAATATATTAAATCCTGAAAATACTGACAAAAGTAATAAATGGTGGCTGACCCCATTTCTTCCCATTTCTTTATAGTATTATACCGCATTCGCCCATGCAAACTATATAATTACTTTAATCGATTTTTATTATGATAAGGTGCTTTCTCGTCAACATCTTTAAGACTTCCTTTATCGGAAATTACGACCCAGATACCGTGACGAAATGTAACTATCCCTGTTTCTTCAATTTCTCCGTCGGTAATCCAAATGCGTTGACCCTCTACAAGAGTTAAATTAAGTCGCCTCATATCATTGAGTGTTCCTTGTGTTGTTAAACGCACCTCTCCATCTTCGCCACAATTATTAAAGTCTACAGATATAGGCTCTTTGTTTAATATATTTTTCATTTATTTTCTTGGATTAGAGTTTTTATAAATTGACCGTAAAATCGGACTTAACTGCTGTGGATTAAGATCAACTACAGTTGCATGTTCTCCTATACCAGGTGTTCTAATGACGTTGCTACCGGCACTACGAACATCTCTCACCTTTGTTACAGCAACCTCTGAATTTTTCAACCATTTACTAAGTTCTTGAAGTTGACTTATATTGGTGACTCTATTGCTTGACTGAACAGAAATACCATCATTACCATCGGTAATACTTTTTTGTATTGCCCTATTTATAGCTTCTGTAGTCTGATTCGCCAATCCACCTCCTCTAACAACTAAGGCATTATTAGATAATCGACTCGACAATCCCATTTCAGAAGCTACATCAGCTACTGCTTCTCCAACTGTTCCACATAAACCCATACATGCACCAGCTCCAACAACACTACCTACTGTAAATGGATTATTATCGATATAGTTTTTAGTGTCGTTACCAAGACCTTGCATTCCCCCAGCTTGGTATGAAGATATTCCACTTTTAATGGCATTACTTCCTTCATAGGCTAATCCTATAATTCCAGCAGTTACTACAAATGGAGTAATTGCTGGTGCAGCAGCAATAGCTGCGGTTATTCCTATTCCAACTGCAAAAGATGTTCCTACCCCAGCTAGAAATAGACCTGCTTGTTGTGGCGTTTGACCATTTGTGTCAATAAGAATAATTGGATTATTACGAGCATAACTATATTCATTGAGATTCTGTGGGTCTGCAAGAAGTTTTTCTGGATTATCTCGAGCCATTGGGTCTTGTGAAACAAATCTCGCTAAAGTAGGATTGTAGTAACGTGCGTTGAGATAATTTAACCCCGTCTCTGCATCATATTCCTGGCCAATGAACTTTCTTTGTTCGGTAAAAGCTGCTATTTTATTGTCTACTCTGATTGTACCGTAGGGATAATAATCTAACGTTTCTACAACGGCTCCGGTGTTGTCGGTCATGATGCTGGAACTATTGAGGAAATCAGTACTATTGTAGTAGATTTTAGCGATTGCCCCTGTTCCCTGTATTGTAGCAAGATCTTCTGAACCTGCAAAGAGGTGTTTCGTTGAAGTTGTGCCGTCGGTATTGTAATTTTTGGTTGGATAATAGGTTGTTACAGTTGGACTGGAAACTTTTATTCTTTGACCCGAAAGGTCATAAGCGTAAGTAATTATAGTTGGAGGAGGAGGTGCAGCCGGAGTGGTATAAGTTATTTCTAAAATTGGGTCAGCTGTTGTACCTGAGTATTCAGAAGATCTTATTTTTAATTGATCATATTGACCGCCAGTTCCCACAAAAGCGCTATTTATAGCGTCGTGTCCTTCGCGCAAGCCAAGTTTAGTCAACCCGGTCTTAGAAATCCATCCCTTGCCCGTGCTATTTAACGTAAATACCATATATTGTCCAGGAACAACATTAGTAATATCTTTGCGTTCTGATGCATCAATGCCTTCTAAGGGATTCGTAACACTCCCAGCCAAATCATAGTCAGCTGTAGTTAGGGCAGTGGTACTGGGCTCTGATGCCTGTACAACACTAGTCCAGTCGCTTCCGTCATTATCATTGTCCATTTTTGAATCAACATACACTTTTAGCTTTACATCATTAATTGTTGCATTATCAGGCAAAGCGGAAGTATTAAACGGGATGAAGGCACGCTCAATAAGATAACTGGTTTTAGAACCCTTGCCAGAATTACCACTGCTAATATTAAATGTAGTACCGGTGTAGCTGGTTGAAGTTCCACTAACAGCATTATGAGTCGTACTCCAAGAATTAGAACCGCTATAATAAATAGACCCGTCACCAACCGATGGATAAAATGTGGTGGTAGTTGGAGGAGGTAAAATAGGAATGCCCGGAATAGACGCTTGAGTTAAACGATTATTGTAATCAAACGTGTATGTTTTAACTCCATCTGTTGTCATGTTGCCATTATTGTCGTAAGTATAATTGGTAGTATTGGTACCGGCACTTATTGATGTTACAGCATCTGGGTTGGCATAATTAGTTCCAACATTTCCAGCATAGGTATACGTAGAGGTTACTGCAGGATTAGTGCCAATGGTTTCGGTTTTCGTAAGAATATTGCCAATTGGATCGTACGTGAAACTTTGAGTATATGTTTGTTGGCCCGAAGCAACGTTAGTAATAGTAGCTGAACTCAGTCTGTAAAGATCATCATAAACATAGTTAGCCGTTTTAGCTGTTACACCTGATGAAGCATCAACAATTCTTGTGATATTTCCCACCGCATCATACGTATAGGTTAAATCTTGAAGATGAGCACCGCCAGGAGCAATAGTAACTTTATTGGTTAATCGGTAAAGTTTTGCAGGATCATAGGTATTGGTAGTAGTAATACCATTGGCATTTGCTTCGGTGACAATTTTGCCTTCAGGAGAATAATCAAAATTAGTTACCACATTAGTAAATGCGCTATCAGTAGATTCTTTACGTTGTACTTGATTAAGAAATCCTGCTGAATTATAGATATTTTTAACTTGTGAATTATCGGGATTTGTAATTAAGATTTGATTTCCCTGCCTATCGTAATCATACGTAGTAAGATAAGCAACAGCATTGATAGTTTTTGATTCTGTCTTGAGAAGACCTAAAGCATTATAGGTATTAGTTTGATTTAAACTTGGAGATACAACGCTTGTAAGGTGGCCTTTACCATCTACCCCTGCATCGTACGTATTGGTAACTTCAACGCCAGCACTACCCGTATAATCCTCAGTTAACTGACGATTAATATCATCGTAGGTATAATTCATCGTTTGATTATTTGGATTTACTACTTGAATTACGTTTCCAGCGTTATCATACGTATAGGTGTATGCACCAAAAGTAGTATCGGCTGGCGCATGTAAATCCTGTGCTGTTAATCTCTGACCCAAACCATTGTAGGTAAAGTTTCTGATATTTCCTAAGGCGTCAGTAATTTTTAGAATATTTCCTAAATAATTGTATGTGTAATAAGTGCTATATATATTTGAAGCATTATGTTCATCAACTTGTACTAAATTATCGTAGGCATCTTTATATAAATCTTTATATTTTCCATTGGCATCAGTTGTGGTAAGTTTCCAAGCGTTATAGGCATTAGCGGTAGTTCCAAGAGTATTAGTTAACGTCGTGACACGACCCAATGCATCATAACTGTAATTTATATAAAGTGTAGCATCGGTGATTGGTGACGTTTTACTTGAACTATTAGAGAAGTAAAGCAAAGATTCTTTTGATAACTGGCCAAGATTATTATATGCATAATCTTTTGTAGAAAAATTACCACCTTCGGCTTCAGTTTTTTCCTGAATTTTTCTGCCAAGTCCGTCAAAATAGGTATAACTATCAATGATATTTGCAGCATCTAAATAATTTGATTTTTTAACACTGACTGCGTTTGGCGTATCAGTATATAAGTACGAGTTGGTAGTTTGTAGTGAGTAGTTGGTAGCATCTGGTTTTAACTCGGTAGTTAATCTGCCTAAGCCATCATACACATACTGAAACACCCTTGTATTGGGATCAGTCTTTTGTTTAACCTGGCCAGAACCATAATCATACGCAAACTGTGTAGCTTGGCTTAAGGCGTTGGTTATCGTAACTGGATACAAGTTATAGGCATCATATGCATATTGAGTTACTTTGCCTCGAGGATCGGTTTCAGTAGCCACTAAACCATAACTGTTATAAGTTTTTTGATTATTTATATACGTTGAACCAGAAATCCAAGATTCAACTTTAGTTTGATTTCCCAACGTCGCTACTCCAAGGGCTTGATTGTCATAATAAAATTTATTCTCACTGGCTTTCGTTCCAGATTGATCATCAACTTCAACCGTCGCAATTTTAATAGGACCAGAAGTGGTATACGTATAGTTAGTTGTATATTTATCTTGATCTGTATCAGTAAAACTATTACCCGAGGCGCTTACTTTTCCATAATTTATTTCTTGAGTTAAGTTGCCATTAGCTGTGTTATAAGAATATTCTTTTGCAACTTGTTTTCCATTTTCATCTGTCACTACCCTTGAAGCATAAGCAAAATCTCTATTGCTTCCCAAGTCAAACGGTGTCCAATCTGTATATGATTGCGAACTTAAAACAATTGAGTTGTTATATAAATCTTGTCGATACATTTTACCAATCAAACTACCGTCGGTAGGATCAATACCCGTTTCTCCTGTCTGCAAACCATTTCCTAAATGGAAATAACTTTTTGTTTTGTTACCAGCTGGATCGGTAACTGTAACTTTTCCAAAACCCGCCACTTGCCTATCATAAGCATTTTTATAGTAGAAACTGCCATCAGCGTATTCATAGTTTGTTGTAGTAACTTGTCCATTGCCATCGTTAACTGCCATGGATTGTAACGTATTATACGTAGCTGGGAAGTTAGGGTTCAAAAAGTTTCCATTATTATCTTTGTAGTTACTTGTTGACTTATAACCAAATATATAATTAGCTCCTTGGGGATTTGTCGTTTTCATTAACAGATTTGCCTGAAAACCAACATTTTCCATAAGCCACTGTATTGGACCTCCGCTATAGCCTGAATTAACAACATCATCTAACCCATCACCCGTGGCATCAAAAAACATTGTGGTAGCACTTGTGCTGTCGGGATAACCTGTTCCTCCACTATAACTATACATGCCTACCGTAATTGAAGAATCATTTTGCGTCCATCCATGGCCATTATTTATCAAAACTGCCTTAGTACCATCGTTCCAAAGCCTTACCCAATCAGGTAATCTATCGCCATTAACATCCATTACTACCCAACCTGGGATTGTAGTATTTAAATAACCGCTTTGACTTCCACTAGAATAAGCTGGCTGCAGAATAATTGCATCTTGAACCCAGCCATGTCCTGTATTCAAGAGCACCCAAAAATTATTAACCCCAACACTACCCATTATAAAATCAGTGAGTCCATCATTATTAATATCAAGAACTTTCACACCACTGGAAAGATTCAATGGATTGTTACCGACGCTACTGTTTGTCCAGGGAACAGCAACCGAATTATCCCATACTAAATTTCCATTTTGGTTGTACCAAACGGCAAATGTTGGATAGCTAATTCCGTTTACTTGATAGCTATTAGCATAAACATAATCTAATAGACCATCTCCATTCAAGTCTCCAAAATAGCTTGAACCATGACCAGAACTAACATGCACAGGATTGCCATTATAGGTAGCACTGTTTGCAGTAACCGTCGTATCTTGCTGCCAGCCATTGCCTGTATTGATAAGCACAATACTATTTTGAATAGTACTGCCGGCAACCGGCCAGAATTTAACCAAGTCGTCCTTACCGTCGCCATTCCAATCTCCTATCACAACTTTATCATCAAATACGAATTTATCATGAATAGTGCTACCATTGCTATCAGTATAAGTGTATTCTGGTTGAGTCCATTGATTATCAATATACCAACCACTGCCATTATTTTTCAAAACCCAGAAAATCGGCCCTCCGTTATATTCTGATCTTACGATATCTTTAAGTCCGTCTCCATTCACATCCATAATTCTTATATAAGGATTAGAAAAATCAACTGGCGGACTCAAAGCAGGAAGATTAAAACTTGAATTGTTAACAAAATTATTATTAAGAGGAGTATAAGAAAGATTTAATGCTGGCAATGTAGTGGTATTCCCTAATTCATCTCTTCCAGTTTCAGTAATAGATGTAAGGATAGACCTTGACCCATTATCTCCCAACACGTAACTCAACGTATAATACTTTATCCAACTACCACTAGTAAAAATTGTAATCTCGCTAATCCTTTTAGTTACTTCGTTTAAAAAACCTGGCGCATAACTCACATACTGATCAGGACGATTTTCTCGAAGAAATCTAACAAAGTAAGGGCCGGTATTGCCTCCATTATTGGTATAAGTAATATTATCTGGATAAACTGCATTATTTACTACATCTTTAAAATAGTTATAGGTTATAAAATTTCCATTGGTATCTTGGACTTTAGTAACATACCAAGTATATATTTTAGAAGCATCATTTGGGTTAGACAACTTAGCACTAGCAACATCACCAAAAGTATAAACAGTCCCATCTTTGGCGGTTACCGTCCAAGCACCACTTGCAAGTTGATAGTTTAAAAATGAACCGTCGTCTACTTTGGCACCGTATTGATTGCCAGAAATATATTTTAATTCACCAGAAAGAGATGACCTGAAATCCTGATTACTATAAAGAATGTCGGTGCCGCGCTTATTTACTCTCTCAATTTTTGGAATAGATAAAGCCCATCCTAATCCTAATACCGTAGCATTATTTTTGTCTTCTGAATTATAAGAAATGTTAACTGTAGGTGTCATTGCATTGCGTCCAGCAGGAAGCGTCAGATTATAGTTGTAATTTAAGGCACCACTTGCTTGGTCAACATCAACGGTAATATGGCTGATGCTCGTAGGACTTACTTGACCAGCACTGCTTCCTGAAGAACTTGAAGAGGCTGCCATAGCTGAAGTTGTTGTGTCTTTTGTATCTTTAACTTTATTACTATTAGCATCTAATGATGTATTTGGAACAGCAGAAATGTCAGTAGTTGGAGTTGAATCGGCTGGTGACGTAGCAATTAAATTGGGGTCAGTAATAGTAGTATCTATTGCTGGAGTAGTTGCATCTGGCGTTGGCGCAACAGAAGTCGCTACTAAATCTGCAACTGGTGAGTCTACAATCGGAGGCGGAGATGCAACCAAACTTTCCTGCGCCATAATAGGTGCAATTGACGGAAAGAGCAAGGATATAGTTATTGAAAAAATAATTACTTTTTTCATAATATTATTAAATGGTGCCAGAAATTTTCATCCCAGCATCTTTTAATGCTTTAATTTTATTCTTATTGCTAGTAATTATTTTAAAAGTGTGACCCTTAAATCCTAATGCCTTTAAAATCATCGCCGATTCATCATAAGTTCTTAAATCCATTAGTTCTTCTTTTTCATAAAAAGTGATAGCTGCTTTTTCATAGTGCATACCTAACTCTTCAACTAATCTTTTCCCAATCCATTCAACATATTTGTATCCTTTACCATCTTGTTCTGGTATATGCACAATTATGCCCCCATTATTTTTAACACATAGTTTTTGGGCTTTTTCCAGTTGATCTTTACAGTCGCAAATATTATCCCCCAATACCATTCCCGTATAACAACCACTATCTAGTCTTAAAATCATTTTGTCTTTTTTTAAAAGAGTTTCTAAATCCGGATAAACCAAGACGTGATGCCAACCCCATTTTCCAAATAAAACTTTAGCAGGTATTACTTGAAATCTTCCAAAATGAGTAGCAATAAAACCGTTAGCTAAAAACATTACAGTATATTTCTTGCCATTAAAATTTACCAAGATAAGCTGTTTCTCTTTAGATTCTTTCTTTAATCTCTCTATAAATTTTTCTTCGCCTTCCTTCAGGTTATAATTTTTACTTGGAATATATTTTTTCATGTTATTTATTATAAAGTTCGTAAACTTTGTCTATTGGTCCTATTTTTCCAAGGCACTCTTTTTTAATATCTCTATGTTTTTTATTTAGTTCTCTTTCCATATTTGTAGGCTTTTCTTCTCCCTCAATCATAGCTAAAGTGTAGTGGCTTCCTTCTATCTCAAAAACAGCAAAACCTTCATAAGTTAATCCTTCTTCTTTTAAAGTTTCGATAGCCTCTTCTTTATAATTGGTCATTAAAAGCTTACCCCATTCAAGCCATTTTTGTAATTTCCCTTCTTTAATTTTAAATAAATTTAGTTTCATAATTTTTTAGCGATAAAATGAAATACATGCCAGTGTTTTGAGGTTCCATTGGCAGTCCTACTATCACTTTCTTCTTCTTTCAAATAAATAATTTCCATATTTGAAAATAATTTTTTTGCTTGATATTTTGTAAGAAAAGTCATTTTATTATTTTTAGACCACTCATCTCTTACACCAAATAATTGTCCGCAAAATATTCCTTCTTTTATAAGTGATTTCTTAATATTGTTGAAAACATTATTAAAAGTCTTATGTGAATTAAACGGTAGTGAATACATAGCAGAAGCAATATTAAATGTATTTTCAGGGAAATTGAATTTATCAAAAACGGAAACAAAATATTGAAGTTTTTTTGATTTTATTTTTTTAGCCTCTTTTGCCATTAATTCACTGGCATCTACTACCGTTACATCAAATCCCAATGAGAGTAGATAACGGGTATCTTTCAAAGCACCACCGCCAATATCAATTGCCTTTCTTTTATTTTTTACATACTTAATAGCCTCAACTAGTAAATTTGATGGTGGATTATTTTTTGTAATTTCATAATATTGTGACCAATCTTTTTTATCTTTTATCATAATATTCTTAATTTAGATTTATAGATAACCTCGCCATTTCTCCAAGAAATGGCGAGGTCTCAACAAGAAACTACTAACTATCGTTTCCACAACAGTTCCCACCACTGTTGCCACAGGCGCAAGAGTTAAGAAGCTCGGTACATTCACCGAAGTATCTCTTGAACAGCTCACGAGTTTTGGCTCGCCCATTGCTCACTCGTGCCTTTTGCTCTTCAGTGAAGAGTGGCATGTGGTGCATATAGCGACCGAAGATCTGGTTACAATCAGCGTGATACTTCTTTGTGAACAGGATATGGGTATGCCACATCTCGTCAATATCACCAAGAGGCGAGATTTCCTTACCTCGTTCCCAGATAGCAAGCTTTAAGAAGCGCCTGTACTGTACTTCTGCGGCATCTGCCCGTTCCCAAGTCCAACCCTTTCCTCCCTTGTCTTCTGGGAGACATAGTTTTGACTTAATGGGAAAAAGATCCAGTTGATCTACGGCTTGAATACTCCGCTCCTGCTCATTCACACACCTTTGAGACTGTTCCATCATTCCCATATCAAACTCACCGATAGGATTCATCCGCCGAGAAAGTCTCGGCACATCTAACAAGTCTGCATTTCTCATCTTACACTGCCTTTCGCAAAGAACCATAAGAGCTAAAACTAGGTTAATAACCTATGAAATTTCAACTCTTAGAGGAGAGAGGACTGCTGTGTAGCTACTCTCTCCTCTAAGACACACCAGTTTTTCAATAGTTTTTTAATTTAAACTCACCTTAAGCTTAGCCCCCTATTAATTGATGTCAATATTGGACAAAAGCTCATTTTGAGATTTAGCTTCATTTTTAGGGTGTTTACTATTGACTTTACTAATTTTGTTGTTGTATACTGACAAATATATTAGACATTAAATACTATGCCAGATAATAAGGTCATTATTAAGCAATTAACTGAATTTGGCCTAAGCGACAAAGAAGCTAAGGTCTATTTGGCTTTAATTGAGTTAGAAGTCGCAACCGTAACTGAAATAGCGGAAACCGCTAATACTAATCGTAGTTCAACCTATGTAGTATTGGAATCGCTAAAAAAGAAGGGGTTAGTAAGTATGTCAGAGGATAAAAAAGTTCAAAATTATGTTGCTATCTCCCCCGACATGTTACTCCTTGAAGCTCAAAGCAGAGCTAAGAAAGCAGAAGATATTAAAAGTAAAATAAGTAATATTGTACCAGAATTAAAAGCACTACATAAGGATACAAAACAAAAGCCGATAATTAAAATCTTTGAGGGAAAGCAAGGCTTGATTAGTTCTTTTGAAGATACTTTGAATAATAAGGAAAAATTAATTAGGGTATGCTCATCCGCCTCTAATCTTTCTAAAGTTTTAGAAGACTACCTTCCTATTTATGTACAAAAAAGATTGTCTTTGGGAATTAAAATGTATGGCATACATCCAGATGAAGAAATAGCAAGAAAACTTATTAATACAGTTCCTATGCTTTCTAAACTTGATAAATCTATACTTATACCAAAAGAAAAGTACCAATTCTCTGCTGATGTAGCGATATATGATAATAGAATTGGCTATGTATCATCAAATAAAGATGGCTTCTCTATTATAATTGAAAGTAAAGAAATGGCGGATGTTATGAAAAGTGTTTTTGATTTAGCTTTTGAGGAAGCAAAAAGACTGAATAAAATCAATAAGTTAGTTGGTGAATATAAAGAATCTTTGAACGAATACTCGTCAAAAGAGAAGTAATAAAAAATCCCGACCTTATCGGGATTTTTTGTTATAACTTTTCTAAAATTTTTAGTTCTAATTTATCGGTTTCTGTGTCGTAAATAGCGAAAGTGGGTTTAAAACGCTGGCCGGCAAGCTCGCCGGGATTTACCAAGCGGCAAATTCCCCCACCAGGGCGGGCAGGCACTTTTTCTTCCCAGGGTTTGTGGGTATGACCGTAAAAAACCAAGTCATAGTTCCCATTTTCAGCTAATTTCTTTGCTAAATCAGGATAATGGATAAAAGCTACTTTCTTATCCCCTATATCTAAGCTTAAGCTATCTGGAACATCGTGCAAATTATAATCTGCATTACCTCTTACAAAACTTATATTCCCATTAAAATTTTGCACAGCCTCATTCATAGTTTCTTGATTTGATATATCTCCGCAGTGAAGCATTATTTCAATTTTTTCTTTGTTTAAAAAATTTATGGCTTTATTAAAATTAGCCGTATTATCATGGGTATCTGAAACGATTGCAAATTTCATAGATTTTTGGTTTATGATTTTTTAATGATACCATGCGTCTTAGATAATATGAACATTGACTCAAGAGTAATTATTTATTATAGTATTATCAGCACAAAAACTAAGGGATATCTTGTTTCTGCTCGTTGCAGAACATGATAAACCTAAGGGGAGAAAAAATGAAATACTTAATCGAAACAATGACGAGTGAGCAGGTGATTGGTTTATTGGTGGCAATTTTATTTCTAGGGATTTTTATAGGAATGATCGTTGAATTATTTCTCTCAAGGATTGGTAATGGTAAGGTCATAGATTGGCAGAGATTAAAAGAGGGTGGATACAGGGTAGAATACATACACAAAATGGAGGGATATGACATTGCCAGTTGGCGAAATCAGAGACTTCTAGTTACTCCCGTTGGACCTCAAACTAATATGTATTATGGATCGCAAATTCTTTGGATAGGAATCCCCTACCATCTCGTTTCTGATGTTGAAGTGAGAGACGTAATAATTATCGAAAGGAAAGAAATCAAAGTGATCGAAAAAGATTACTAAAAACCAAAACCCGCGACCGGATTTTCCGAAACGCGGGCTTTTTTATAATGATTAATTAGGAGAGCTTTCCAGGTTAAATAATTTTTGCTTAAGCAAAAATTAAAATCCGGGGAATTTTATTTAACTGGATGAACCCTGGACGCACTGGTTAAAGGTATTTATTTGGTTGTTATAATTTACTATGAGGTTTTTTGTTTCTTGAACTAAATCATTATAGTCTTTAACCATTTGATTATATTCATCTATAAGTTGGTTATACTTTGGAGATCTTTGATTTGTACCGTCAATTTCAGCTCTTTTACTGTCTAAGTCGGTAGCCATTGTATCTAATCGTGTCTTATTTGAATCTATTTGGTTTTTCAAAGAGTAATCTGGCTGTTGGCAAGCAGCAAGAGGAAGTCCAAATTCTTGAACGCCTATCCAAACGGTGCGACCCTCATACGTTCCCTTGATAATGGCGACGCCTATTTCAGTCACCCTGTTATTTAAAATATTTGCCCTGTGTCCTGGGCTGTTCATCCAATCTTGCACAATCTCTTGCTCTGAAGCGAAGTTTCCTAAAATCAGGTTTTCTCCTTCAACAATATAATCATATCCAAAACTTTTTACCAAAGATCCAGGATCAACCCCTGAAGGAGAAACGTGCTCAAAATACTGTTTTTTAAACATATCTTCTGCCTTGGCTTTTGCAGCAGCATCTAATTTTGCATTTTCTATGACAGGAAGCAATCCTCCATTGTTGTATCTTTGTATATTAGTATTGGCTATTATCTTTTCTTTTGTAAAAACAACGGTGTTTTCTTGTCCCCCTACATTCAAGGGCGAAGGAGTTAATACTTCTTTTTTAAATTCGGTGACAACATTACCAAAATCCGTTTTAGAAATTTGATGTAAGTTTTCTGTAGTTTGGTTATAAAAATTAAAAATACTATTTCTGTAATAAAACAGTGCTAAGCTGGCTAGTATAACTAATACTACAGTTGTGATAAAAAGTGCGTGTTTTTTCATAATTATGAGCGAGGAAGATATAGATGAATGTGTTCATATATATCGACCGAGTGATTAATTATATAAATGACGTAGTTATTTATATAATTACGAGAATTGCTTAATGATTTTAAAATCCTCAAACATTTGCTGCTTTAGACTGTTCTGATACAAAGCAACGGCTGGATGATATAAAGATACTATCTTTATTGTGCCATATTCTGCCTTTGCATCAAAGGCTTTGCCATGAATTTTACTAATGTTACTCAACTCTGATTGGAGACCGAAATGTTCCATAATGTAGGCCATAGAATACCTACCAAGCGTGGCTATGACTTTTGGCTGTATAATATTTATTTGTCTTTCTAAAAACGGGGCATAAATTTTTATTTCTTCTGGCAATGGATCTCTGTTGTCAGTTGGACGATCTTTGACGACATTGGTGATATACACGTCTTCCCTTGTTAAACCAATTGATTCTATGAGTTCTGTTAATATTCTTCCCGATGCTCCGCAAAAGGGTTTACCCGTGGCAGCTTCATTTTTACCCGGAGCTTCACCAACAAACATTATGCTTGCATCATGACTTCCCTCTCCTATTACCGGAAACACCTTATTATCTATCCTTTCTTGATACAAAGGAGATTCTTTTAAATTTACAACTTCGTCTTTAATCTGTTCTAAAAGCTCTGTTTTAGTATCCATAACATTATAATCCCTTTTTTCTATAGTTTTTCTTAATTTTCCAATAGTTACTATCTTCTCCAGAACCTGAATCTTTTTTAGCCTCTTTTTTCATTAGTTTAGCAGGATATTTCTTTTCAATAATCTTCAGTTTTTCATTAATAATTTTCTCAGTATCTAAACCAAGAAGCGTAGACATTTCTATTGCATAGATTAAAACATCTGCTAGCTCTTTTTTAATAGCCGCCACCTTCTCTTTATCTTTTTTTATAGCTTCTAAACTTAAATTCTGCCACTGAAATAATTCTAAGAGTTCTGCACCTTCAATCATAATAGACTTTGCCAAATCAACCGGCCACAAATAGTTCCACCCCCTAACCTTTAAATAGTTATATATCTTTTTATCTATTTTTTTCATAATTATAGTTCTAATATCTGTTTATTAAAACCAAATAATTTTTCGTTAATCAACTCTATTTTTGACGGTTTTAACATATACCACGAATCTCCATCCAAAACGTCATCTGTTTCTTTGGGCTCTGGTTTTCTCCTTTTACTATAATGCTTTTTTGCTAAATCATATCGCTCTCCGTCAATTTTTTCTGCAATACCTTCAAACTGTAGGCCTAAATTATTTTCTCCCCGATTACTTACAGTAATAGTTCCAGCAACTTTATTTTGCTTAATAATAGCCTTTGAATGTCTTGCTTCAGGATCAGACATCCAATAGATATTTAAATCATCGTCAAAAATATAAATGACATCTGACACCCACACTCCTCCATCGTCATGAGTAGCTAAACTCATCAAGTACCCCTTTTCTAAAACTTCTTTTATTAATTCTTTAATATTGTCCATACTACTTCTGTGCTATTAATTCTTGGTGCTCTTTTGTATTTAACATCCCGCATTTTTTCCATTTTTTGCCTGAACCGTCCGCCGACGCTAAAGCTATGGCGAGACTACGCTTTCTTTTTATGATGTGGGGCATTTATGAGTCCACATCTCTTCCATTTGTAAACTTCTCCTGTTTCTGGATTAATCGCTCCGCAAGGACAAGGATCATTTCTTCCTACTTCTCCCTTTGAAGCTTGAGCAGTCATATTAATCTGCTGAGCTGGCCTATCTTTTGACAAATGAGTACCTAAAATATTTTGTGCCGTTTCTATTTCTATCTCATTGAGTAAATTTTGAAACATTTTTCTGCCTTCAGTTTTATACTCAATCAATGGATCTTTTCCTCCATAGGCCCTTAACCTTACGGAATCTCTCATATATTCCATGTTAGACAAATGGCTCTGCCATAAGGTATCTATTACTCTTAAACTGACAAACTTCGCAGCTGAATTAAATGTTTCTTCGGTTAATTCTTCTCTCTTTTTATTAAAGTCTTCTTTTTTAAATCCGAATTTTTCAAAAGCTGAATCGTCAAACTTAAAGTTTTCTAAAATTTCCCTTCTTTTATTGTAAATTATTTCCCGGTGTTTATTCATGACGTCGTCGTATTCTAATAAGTGATGCCTTGCATCAAAATTAAATCCTTCAATTTTTTCTTGGGCAGATTCTAAGGCATTTGAAATCATTTTAGCTTGTATAGGTTCATCGTCTGGAACATTTAAGGTATCCATAAGCCCTTTTATCCTATCTCCTCCGAAAATTCTCATTAAGTCATCCTCCATGGAAACGAAAAATTGGGTAGATCCTGGATCTCCCTGCCTGCCAGACCTTCCTCTCAATTGATTGTCTATTCTGCGGGCATCATGCCTTTCTGTACCTAAAACGTGTAATCCGCCAAACTCCCTAACCCTTTGGCTTTGCTCAGAGCTTGGTGGATTTCCGCCCAAAACAATATCAACTCCCCTGCCTGCCATGTTAGTGGCTATGGTGACAGAACCCTGTCTTCCGGCTTGAGCAATAATTTCTCCTTCTCTCTCGTGGTTTTTAGCATTCAATATTTCATATTTTACTCCCTCCGTACTAAGAAGCTTTCCTAAAAATTCATTTCGTTCAACCGATTTTGTTCCTACTAAAACAGGCTGGCCTTTTTGTTGGAGTTCTTTTATCTCCTTTACCACTGCTTTGAATTTTCCTTCTTCTGTTTTAAAAATTTTATCTTGAAGGTCTTCTCTTTGAGAAGGATTGTTGGTTGGTATTAAGACAACGTCTAACCCGTATACTTTATCTAATTCTTCAGCGGAAGTAAGAGCGGTTCCCGTCATGCCTGAAAGCTTTTTATACAACCTAAAATAATTCTGGAACGTTATGGTAGCTAAAGTAAGAGATTCTGGCTTTACGGTAACTCCCTCTTTTGCCTCAATGGCTTGGTGCAAACCTTGAGACCATCTGCGACCTGGTAGCATCCTTCCGGTAAATTCATCAATGATCATCACTTCTCCATTTTTAACTACATAATCCCTATCTTTCAAAAATAATGTTTTTGCTCGTAAAGCTGATTCTAACTGATGAGTTGTTGATATATCGTTATCTAACCAAGGATCCTGGCCTAATTTGCTTACCACGTTATTTTGGCCAGATTCAGTGAAGCTTGCTGTTTTCAATTTTTCATCAATCGTATAATCTGAATCTCTTTCAAGATTCAAAACCACTTTTGCAAATTGATGGTATTTTTCTGTTGCATCATCAGATTCTCCAGAAATAATCAGAGGCACCCTTGCCTCATCAATTAAAATAGAATCAACCTCGTCGACAATGGCAAAATGAAATCCCCCGCCTGCAACGCCTGTAGCACTGCGGGCAGGTCGTTGCATTTGCTGGTTTAAGTCGTAAACCATGTTATCCCTTAAGTAATCAAATCCAAATTCATTGTTGGTGCCATAGGTAATATCAGCAGCGTAAGCTTCTTTCTTTGGAACGGGCCTTAAATAATCTTCAATTATTTTAAATCCTCCAACCAAGTCTCTTTCTTGATCTTCTTCTTTCCCTCCTACACCAAGGCTTTGGCGGACAGGTATTTTATAACTTTCGTCATAGATAAAACCTCCTTCATGGGTTATACATCCAACCGATAATCCTAAAAAGTTATAAATTTGGCCCATCCAAACCATATCTCTCTTTGCTAAGTAATCATTGACGGTCACAATATGAACACCCTTGCCTTCCAAGGCATTTAAAGAAGCGGGCAACGTAGCAGACAAGGTTTTTCCTTCTCCAGTCCTCATTTCAGCAATTTTGCCTTGATGCAAAACAATTCCGCCCATTAACTGTACGTCAAAGTGGCGCTGATGAAGAGCTCTTTTCCCAGCTTCTCTTACCAAAGCAAAAGCCTCTGGCAAAATATCATCTAACGTTTTGCCATTTTTTAATTTTTCTTTAAGCTCTTTTGTTTTTTCTTTTAATTCGCTGTCAGAAAGCTTCTGGATTTCAGACTCTAAAGAGTTAATTTCTTCAACAATCGGCTCTAAATTTTTGATGTATTTCTGGCTTGAATCACCAAAAATCTTGCTTAAAATTGACATATAATAATACATTTACTCTACCTAAAAATACAACCATTGTAAACAAAAACCGTCCCGATAATCAGGGCGGTTTTTGTTTTTAATTATACTAATTTAAAAATTATTTTTTGACTTTTTTTGCTCTCTTCTTATCAATTCCGCTCCTCTAAATTTATATTTTTTGATCTCTCTTTCTAATTCATCTTTGGCTTCTATAACCGTTGTTAATAAATTGCTGCCATGAGCCTGTGATATTAGTTTTTTGCCCGGTAAAACAATAATTATTTCAGTTTTAAAAACATCTCCCATTTTATGATGCTTGTTTATCTTTTCAATTTCAACAAAAACTTCCGCCAACGTTTTTCCTTTTTCGGGCGATTTTTCCTTAAGGATATTTATAAATTTCCTTAATAGTCCTACTTTTTTATTAACAAAAACTCTTAATGATTCGGTAAGTTCTAAATTTTTTGTTTTGATAATGATATTCATTGTAGTAATTTTAAACTAAATATTAAAAACCTACAAATCTCCAACGAATTGCACTTCTATTTCAAGATCAATCTTATACTTATTTTTAATTTTTTTCTTTACTATGCCTATCAGCTTTATAACATCACCTGCCTTCGCTCCTCCTAAATTAACGATAAAATTAGGGTGCTTTTCTGAAACCTGAGCTTTGCCTACCTTCGTTCCTTTTAAACCGGCTTCGGAAATTAAATAAGCAGTTGGTATAACGGGAAATGGATCTTTTTTTACCACAAAAGCCAACTCTTTTTTCATATTTTCAGAGAATTGATTCAAATCAACATTCTTAAAAATGCTTCCTGCATTTGGAAAATCCAAAGGATGTTTTTGTTTTCTGTAATCAATTCTTGAATTTACTATTTCTCTTAATTTTTTCTCATCTCCTTTTTCAAGCTTTATTTTAGCTGATACGACAGACCATTTTTTCTTCTTAAAAATAGAGTTCCTATAAGAAAACTGGCATTGCTTTCTATTGAATTTCCTTAAATTAAATGTATCGTCTAATGCCTCAACTTCTAAGACTGAATCTTTTGTTTCTCCTCCAAACGCCCCCGCATTTCCCCTCACAGCTCCCCCTAAAGAACCTGGCAAACCTCCAGCCCATTCTAAACCCTCTAAAGAATGATTTATAGAGAATTCAACTAATTTTCCCAGTTCCACTCCAGCATCAGCTGAAATGATATTGTTCTTCAAAAGTTCAATTTTATTGTTCTTTAATTTAATAACCAGTCCTTTTACTCCTTTGTCTGAAACCAATAAATTACTTCCTCCACCCAAAACGAAGATTGATAATTTTAATTTTTTTGCTAATGTAACAGCTCTTAAAACATCTTCTTTTCTATTAGCAATTAAAAAAAATTCGGCTGGTCCCCCGATTTTAAAAGTAGTGTAATTTTTAAGCAGAATATTTTTTTTCAATCCGGGCAAATCTTTTTTTAAAATGGAAAAAACATCATTATGCATTAGAGCATCTGGTTAATTTTATTTCTTGTCAGAGAACCTACAAAACCAGTGTTTGGAATATTATATTTTTTTTGGAATCTCATTACTGCTGATTTCGTGAGACTGCCAAAATACCCTGTTACAAGTCCTTCTGGATAAATATCCTGGCCCTGGTCTTTTAGAAACTGTTGGAGGCATGTTACGTTATTATTACTTACTCCCAGGTATAAATTGTTATTTAATGAAGAGCATAGATTAGATTGGTTAGAACCATTTTGTAAAGTGGCGATCTGCTTTTTTAAAGAATCTATCTGTAAAAGAAGCTTTTGTATTATTTCCTGATCTCCTTCTGGTATCGATCCTGATACCGAAGCTGTAAAAGTATAAGGATAAGTAAATTCTATCCCATCAAATCCAGAACTTTTTGTCTGCAAAGAAGGCAGAATAACCAAAGCAGAATATTGTGTTCCAAAATTATCAACCTGCAACTGACCATTCTCTTTTGAATCAAGCTTTAAAAACTTTATTGAATAATTACTATCTTTATCAAAAACCAAATAAGGAACTTGAAAGTTAAGTCCTGTCAAACTGGAAAAATCCAGTTTCAAACTGCCTCCTGACCCTCCAATTATTTTCTGCCAGTTTCCAGACCAATTTTTTGTAAGGTTGGTGACAGATAGAGAACTGTTTCCAGAAAGCGGCAAGAAATTAAGAGTTGGATTTATTTTCAATTTTTTAAGATTCTGGTTAAGGTAGCAGTATTTTAAATCCAAGGAACAGTCGTTGATGAGGGTTGCAATAGTCCAATTTGTAAAAATCTGGCTGAAATTTTCTTGAGACCCTTGTTTTAAAAGCGCTTCATCAATGCTAGCAATCCCCACCAATTTAGACTTTAAAGAGCTGTATAAAACATTCGTGCTATAATGGTCCACCAAATAATGCATAAATAAGCTGATAGAAGCATAATCGTACTTATTTTCCTGCCATTCGGTAAGAGAGTCTGTGGGATTTTGCAGAAAATCTTTTACGCGTGATTGCAGATTGCTTCCTTCATAGGAATCATCATACCCCAAAATAGTTGAGGAATAGTCCGCCCTTGCTTCATTAAGCCAGGTCTCTTCTTGAACCTTATTAATCCTTTCCTTTTGATTAAATTCTATTAAGTGGGTGAACTCATGAGCGACAAAAACTTTAAGCATTGAGTCATCAATATGGGAAAGGTTTATATAAATCATCTCTTTCTCATTTGAGTTTGGTATTTGAAGTTTTACATATTCGTCATTTGACCTGAAATATCCTCCAGCCCCCTCTTTCATAGACTCAAAGAAAATATTTATCTTTGAGTCGTTATCGACTC